>Ga0209700_103084_pt1 | contig 32541 bp, 16 predicted proteins | sample SiratroredBW_FD_187528 | JGI IMG/M metagenome (GOLD analysis project Ga0209700, IMG submission 187528) | Root nodule microbial communities of legume samples collected from California, USA - Siratro red BW (SPAdes) (version 2) | ecosystem: Host-associated > Plants > Roots > Nodule | place: USA...
TATATATATATATATATATATATATATATATATATATATATATATATATATATATATATATATATATTGTAGCGAAATTTTACTTTAAAGTCAAATATTCATATTGAAAAGCTACAACACCAAGGACAAAGAAAAAATATAAGGTCATGATAAATTTTTTATGATAAATATAAATAAAAGTTTGTCATGCACATGAATATTTGATGATGAACATACAAAAACAATATTTATTCATTCTTTAATAGCTTCTAGTGATTCAGAAATATCTTTTTCTAAACAACTTGTAACAAGAGTACTTATGTTGTAATTTATTCACCTATGTATAAGTTATTCTCTAGATAAAGTGCTTTTATTTCATATTTGTTTGAATGAGTGTGAAGCATGGGAAAGAACACTTTATTATTGTATAACTTGTAGACACTTTGTGTACTTAATATGTGTTATGTATTTGTGTTTAAATTCAATGACAATTTAATAAATAGTTTGGAAAGACTTTGTATACTTATGTAATGCAAAATAATAATAAAAAATATATATAAACAATTATTTTAAAGAATCCATGTAGGCTATGTTAGAAGTGAATAAATGTAAAATAAAAGTGTTTATTGTCTCTTTTTGTTACTTAAAGATAATTTCATTTATATTATTAGTAAATATTTAAAAAAAATTAACCTTTCCTAATAAAATCATTAAACTTTTTAACCTTTCTTAATAAAAACATTAAACACTCAATTTAAGTATCCAATAAGACTAATTGCAAATTCTTCAAAGACATTTTTATAACTTTATTGAGACAAATTCTTCCTCCACCCCCATACAAAATTTTAATTTCACAACTGCCTTTGTTAAAATTACTCAAATATCCTTCTTTTATTAAGCAACTTTGAAATTTCTGGTAAGGCACCCGGATGAGGCCATCCGGTTCTCATTTTTTGAAATTTGAGAACCGGATAGCCTGAGGTCCGGTTCATAAATTGTTAACCGGATGGACTGGATGGGGGGTGCCATCCGGTTTGTAAGTTGTGAACTGGACGCCATCCCGTCCGGTTGTCATAAGGTAAATTTGTGAATTGCAAACCGGATGGGTGGTAGTTAGACCTCATCCAGTTTGTAAATTTGTGAGCCGGATAAGGGTGTCATCCAGTTCACATTTTTTCAATTTTTTTTTAAAGTGCACTGTGGCAGATTGGTGAGGAGCAGAGGAGTTGGTTAGCTGTTACCTATCACCACCCAATTAAAATTAATATAGATTGGGGAGGAGCAGAGGAGTTGGTTAGTTGTTACCTATCACCATCCAGTTAATACTTGAAAGTAAAAAAGAAATGAAGAGTCTCTTGTTGTATTTACTTCTCATTCCAATTTCCAACCCCATCTTAAATGAAGAGTCTCTCCTCTCCATGAATTTCTTTCATTGATTCATTGACTTTCATAAAATTAAATTAATTTAATTAAGGCAAATGAAAAGTCAAAGAGACACTCTGTCTGAAATGCAGCAAAGGAGACTCTTCTTTGACTCTTCATTTGAACCAATGAATTGATGAAATGCAACAGGAGAGAGGAGAGACTCTTCATTTAAATGGGGTTGGGGTTGGAAATTGGAATGAGAAGTAAACACAGCAGCAAAAGAAGAGACTATTCATTTCTTTTTTACTTTCAAGTACATTAATGCTCCTCACCAATCTGTCACAATGCAGTTTAAAAAAAAAAATTGAAAAAATGTGAACCGGATGACACCTTTATCCGGTTCACAAATTTACAAACCGGATGAGGTCCACCTACCACCCATCCGGTTTGCAATTTTTTTACCTTATGATAACTGGACAGGGTGGCGTCCGGTTCACAACTTACAAACCGGATGGCACCCCCATCCAGTCCATTCGGTTAACAATTTATGAACCGGACGTCAGGTTGTCCGGTTCTCAAATTTCAAAAAATGAGAACCGGATGGTCTCATCCGGGTGCCCTGCCAGAAATTTTCAAGTTGCTTAATAAAAGAAGGGTATTTGGATAATTTTAACAAAAGCAGTTGTGAAATTAAAATTTTGCATGGGGTGCAGGAAGAGGGTATGGGGGTGGAGGAAGAATTTGACCTTTATTGAAACTTTTTTTTTTCTTGAGTAATCCTTCATTTTCAAATTCATATCAAGCGACATGTTTATCCTCTTCTAATCCCGTTCATGTTTTGATTTCTTCTTCAATTTTACAACCAAATAGTCATGAGTCTTGTAACGAAGAAAATATTTCATTGTGAAATTGATTTGAGTTCCTCTTGATTCTTCCATTCTTTTGTGTTTATTTCAATTTTGCCAAATATTATTATTTGATCTTTCATCTCTATGATTTACTTTATTGATTTTATTATCCATTAAAAATAAATTTCATATTTGTTTCATTACTCATATGTTTTCTTTTATGGATTTCCATTATCTATTTGATTAAATCTTACTTTTACACAACTTATGGGGAGAAATTATATCTCTACACTTTGATTTTAATTTATAAATTTTAAATTCAAAAGTTATATATATATATATATGGGAATCCATCAACAACACTTTTAATGATATTATCATTTACTAATTTGAAAATTTGTGTTAAAGAGAAAACTAATAACATTGTTACCATTAAGTATAATGCAAAAACGTACCTATACGATCCACACCAAAATAAGTAATGATTAAAAAAAATGAATCGAGTAGAAAATCAAATCATCGCTGTATATGAAACTAAAATGTTAACTTTCGGTTAATTTAATATTTAAATACATTTTTAGTTCGTTTAAAAAAAATGAATTTTTATTATAGAATTTTTAATAATTCTAAACTTGTTGTCATCATTATTTTAATCCATAACATTGTGTAAAATTTGTTAATAATTTAAGTGGTGAAATGACTCTTCAAAATGACACTCACTATTCTAAATTTATATTCATTTATTTTTAATTTAAAACGTATATTAATACTAATATATAAAGAAAATACAAATTTATAGGTTTCTTATAAACTACAGGCACTAAATTATATCTTGAAATTTATAAAGTTAATTAAAATTTTTATTTAAAAATGAGAAAATTGAATTAGATGAATAACATAGGATATCGAAAAAAAAAAGAGGAAAATGATCAAAATTTAGTGAGGGACATAGGTCATTCAAATATAATTATAATTAACAAGAATTTTCATAAAAAAGATATAATTATGGAGTATTGAATTTTGATCTAAGTTCATAGTTTTGTGCAGAAGAATGAAATAGGAAAAAGAAAGGAAAACGGAAGCCACTCTTTATCAGAGCCAGGTTTCGATCCTGGGACCTGTGGGTTATGGGCCCACCACGCTTCCGCTGCGCCACTCTGATGCTTGAATTCTTACTAACAATAACTTTATTTGTTCGATTATTATTTAAAAATTTGGAATAAATTTTGACAATTGTTTCCTAACTCTTAAATTTTGTCTTTTTTATGGATATAAACCCTAAATTTCAATTTATTCATATGGATTCTTGGACTTTATATATATCTATCAATAAATAAAATAAAATAAATTATTTTAAATTTTATATTTTATATAGTAATTTATTTTGATATATTTTATATTTTGAAATATAAGATTTGATAATAATGGTTTTATTATCAAATAAAATTTTATTTTAAAATTATTTTTCAAAAATTATTTTACAAAATTATTTTTTAAATATATACTGAAAATTTATTCTATCATATTAATCGTGTCTATAATAAAGTAACCACTCACCTTTAATCTAAACAAAACCTAAAAATATACATAATAAACATATTTTGTTATATGAATTATTATATATATACAAATTTGTGTTTTTGAAATAAGAAATAATTAAAAGTGTGTAAGAAGATGTATAAAAGGAGATCCAATAAATCAAAGAGGACATGATAGTTCTAAAAAAATGAAGAGATAAAATGTTGGTGAAGAAATATATAGTGTATTAAGATATTCTCATTAAAAATGTATTGTAGTATAAGTGGAATACTCTTCTTATTTAAGAAACTACATAGTCTTTTAATCATATGCAAAGAGTCTTAAAAAAAATATGTAACGACTAGTAGTACAAAAATTAAAGGATTATCTTTTGAAAATCTAAGGCTAATAAGTATTGATAATCATATTAGTATTTAAAAAAAATACTTATATTATTCGAAGTAAAAACAGTCAAAAAAATTGGTAGATTGGGAAAATTTAGATCAAATGAGATATAAATTAACTTATAAGAAACTTTATAATACGTTCAATCTAAAATCTTAAGATAATGAATTTGTGAGTCTTTCTCCTTATATGTTTTTAATCTTGCTCATCTTCACTTAATAAGACTTTCAACTCCACATTTGAATTTTTCATAATTTCCCTCTCATGTGTAAGTCATCATGACACATTGTAATTTCTCCTTGAAATCAAAGTGTTCTACTCACAAGTTTCTGATTCATATAACACTTCTCACAACCACTATCAATTGTTTGGTTCGTTCGACAATAACAAAATAATACACAAGAATAGAAATAAAAGAAAATAATTACATTATAATGGAAGACTTTCTATGTATATATAATATCTCATGTGATACAATGTATATCACATATATATTGTACTCCAAAAATATAAAGCCTTTATACATAGAATACAAGGATAATATAATATTACTAACACTTAAACAAAATACCATATAATATAGGTGATAAATGGTCTAACTAGACTTAATATTATTAGACACTCTCTAATAGGTTGGACAATTATGATTTTAGAATCAACACATTAGAAAATAAAGCAGAAAAGATTTGCAAAACGTAGACCAGTCACCTTTCTCCAACAAAAAATAAAGAAAACAAAAACATGGACGAGGATCACAATTACATCTTCTTTCTTGTACATTTTCTTGATTCGATCAAATGTTTCATTTTCAGCTTGAGTCATTTTTCTTTCCTTTCACCTGTGCATAAATTTAGAAGTGAGATTAATTACTCTACACATTTATACATTGATAATATGCACAATATACAATATTTAATGTAATCAGACATAATCACCTGACTCAGTAACTAATACCAGTAATTATACATACACTTAATTCTAACGTTAATTCTTACTATCTGTAAGGATCTTACTTAATTAACACAACTGATAATTAGTGTTTCTTTTTTGTAAGGATAGTGAAATAAACAAAAGTTATGTATAGGAATTCTTTTCCATTTAAATTAGCAACTTCATCTCTCTCATTTTTCTTCTAGATTAATGTCTTTAAATACGCGTCAAAAGTATATAGTTATTGTAGATATATTTTTGACTGTTGAGCAGTTTCCACTTATTAAACATGAAATAAGACTATATAGTATCATATCATCTGATAGAGAAAACACTTACATCTTATATGATCTTTTATTAAACTAAAAATATATATACAAAACATGATCATATCTTATACTTAATTGCTTTTAATACTTAACAAAAATTATGAGTGTTAGACTTTTTCCTAACAATAACTTCTTTACACAAATCCTATATTTTTAATAGGTAACCCCTTTTTTATTTAACCAAATGCTACCTTTTCTTTTTGTACTAGCATAATGTTTTCTATTTTACCCATCTTATTTTCCTCCATTCATGATCTCACTATTATAAAGAGTTTTTCTTTTTGAACTTTTGTGATCTCCTTCCTTGCTGATCTGGGTAATTTAAAGAAGGGTAAGAAAAATAAAGGTAAAACATTGAGAATTGATTTAATGAACATTATTCTCTCAACTAGGAATAACCATCTATCGTTCTATTGCATCCCATTTTTGATGCTTTCTCGATTTTTCCTCAATTGGAAAACGTAGATTATAATATGCAAATAAACACAATCGTTTAACTTGAAATAATACTATAAAATTAAGGTAGATTTATAGTTGTAGTTATATTTATATTTATAAACTCTTTTTAGAGAAATATACCCTTTTATTTCATACTCATCTTTATTAATTTTCCAGCTTTTCCTCAATTTCTTTTGCATATATGTTTTTTAAGAGACAATTATATTCACATCTCTTTTATTATAATTTCCAACCATGATTTAATAATTTTACTAGAAACAAGATTTTTTTTATATATTTTACTATAAATTTTATTTAAGTAAATCACCATAAGTAATTAAAAAAAATTAATAACTGGTCTCAAGCAAGCAGAGTGATCAAAAGTAAGTTTTAGTTAGGACGTAGCGTAGGAGAGGCATATACTCATTTTCGTCTCCTTAACACGGCAAGAGAAGCACTTATGGATGCTTATCTCAATCTCTCTTGAACACCAAAACAACCCCTAACGTAACCTCCTTCACTTCACTTCACCGCCAGATCTCGTTTTGTTTCACTCACTGCACAAGATAGAAACACAAATAATGGCGGTCATGGCGGTTCACCAATTCGCGCAATGCATCACTTGCCACGCCTGGAGCGCCGATCAATCTAGTAATTATCCTCTCTCTCTCTCTCTCTTTCGATTTTTTTTTTCGGGTTTGGATTCCGACAAAATTCACTGTTTCGAGAGAGAACAGAGGACGGCATTATTTTTCTTTTACAAATTTTAGGAAGGCTGATTCGGCGGACGTTTAATTTTGGATATGTTCTGTTCGGCGATGGAATTTTGAGTTTTTTTTGTTGATGAAATTTTGATTGGATCCGATATTTTGTTTTCATTTGAGCTTTTCATTTGAAATCGAGCGGAGTCGGTGGTCGGTGGAAGCGGGAAACCTTCTGGGGAAACATTGTTCGATTACGAAGCTGATAATCGCTACTTGTCGAGTGTTGATGTTTTCTTTTACTTGAATTAGGAAGCTTTTGGTTCCTGAAACTTGGAAGATTAGGGAAGTTGTGTAACTTGGTCGGTTGTTTTGATGATCAGTTTGAGTAATTTCGTTTCTGATTTAAATCTGATTTGAATTTATTTGAGTTGTGCACAAGCTAGTCTGCTTTGTGATGGTGGGAGAATGTTATTGTTTAAGTCGGAAAATAGACTTGGTTATATTATGTAAACCTCAGTCATGGATGTATATAAAACTAGAGCGAGAGGTACTAAGTTGTGGACCCAAAGCAGAGCATAGGACGTGTTGAAGAACTTGAGTGAGAGGTACTAGAAGTTGTAGTGTGCAATGTGAAATTTTTGGACAAGGGGAGGGGAGAAGCTAGGAGGTTGAAAAATAAGTTTTGTTCACTTTGTTTGGGTCGAAATGGGTGAGACCTAAAGTGTTTCGTAAACGGAGAGTTCTGGAGCTCTTTAACATCATGTGTGTTGCTTTGCCATCTGCAGCTAAAATTGCTGCTCTTCTTACTGCTATTTTGCACATTGAGGGTAAAGCCTCATTTTGGTCCGTTTTCGGACGTTCCTAACCCTATTATTTTAATATTTTTATTCGTAGAAGGAGTTTTAGGTTAACTTAATATCACAAAACCAGTTTGAAAAAGAGGATTGTATCGATATGGGATCTCCACCATACTTCTTTCACACTGAGAATTGAACATTTTGAGTGAGACTATATATTAACGGGTGGTCCAATAGGTGCCTAATAGCGGGTAACATGTTAAACCTAGAAACAATTGCTAGAATAAGCTTTTAGACCATCTTAGAAAGGGTTTAAGTTAAACTTAACCTCATAAAATTGACTTGTAAGTTGAAACTTATGGTCCGAAGTCCATTGATTGCTGACAGTACTCACGGTCATTCCCAGCGTTTACTAGTATTGCTGGTCCCTGGGTCTTGTGTTTTCTCAATCATGCATTTCCTATGCCCATCTGCTCATTCTCTGTTGACCCAATCACATTTTGTCTCTCAACCCCCCACTGTCCTATTCTGAATATGACTTTGATTCTGAATATCTTAATTATATTTTTGATTCTTTGGTAAGTGGTATAGCTGTCATCTCGTTATCTACTATCCTTCTATAGTGTGTTTCATAGCTGGCCTCTCTGTGCCACAATCCAAGATTGACAGCTATTCTCACGAAATGTGTAATCAAAATATGTTTGAAGTTGGAAGTTTGATCTCAATTAGGAAAATTATAGTGTGAATATTTTCTGATATTTAGTTGTTTTTTGCTAATGCATTAATAATAGGAAATTTATTTTTAAGTTGTTGTTTTGGACCAAATTGGTGATTTTGTCACTAGACATAATTGTTGTAAAGCTCATCAAACAGTGGAACAATTTAAGATGCTTCATGCAGATATCATCGCTGACAGTTTTACTGTTTCATGAATATGTATGCAAACTTTTTAACATTTCATGTATCATATTATATTCGAAAATATGTGGCTTACAATAACAAATCTTCTTTTTATTATTTCTAAGGCGTATTATTACTGGTTTTGTTAATTCTTCAAATATTTTAATATATTTATCTCCTTCTGTAGTGGTTGCTTTATGTCCAAACAGTAATGAAGTGCACATCTATAGGTTGGTTGAAGACAAATGGGAAAAGGTGTATGTTCTTCAAAAGGTAGTATGCTAGTATTTATCCTTTTTTCAATTCATATATGTTATTAATTTGTACTCTTGCTTCTGGATTTGATCACAGTAGAAGATATTTAAAACTGGTCTTTTTGATGCTTAGTGATTAAAAGGTTATGTTCGATTGTCAGAAATGATTGGACATGCAGTAAGAATAAATGCAATTTTCAAGCAATAAGTTGTATTATTTTTTAAGTGTATATTATATTGTTCTATGAACTACTATCTGCGTCTCTAGTAGCAAGCCAATAATATAATGATTGATTTTCTTTTATAATCCAATTCTGGTTATTATTGATAAACTAATTTGGTTGGAGATTTTATGAATAGTTTCATTTCGTGGTTTGTTTTATTTTTTTTTCTCAGCATGACCAGGTAATTTCTGGGATAGACTGGAGTGCAAGATCAAATAGAATAGTTACTGCATCCCATGATCGGAATTCGTGAGTGCCTGTGTGATTTAGAACATTAGAATTGTCACCCTTGGTCTTGGTGACTTTTGAACATTGCATTTTTTATATATACACAATACATAATAACAAGTTTAGATGCGAACCATGTGTTCTTTGTAGATATGTCTGGAACCTTGAAGAATCAGAATGGGTGCCAACTCTTGTTATCCTTAGACTAAACCGTGCTGCTCTTTGTGTTCAATGGAGTCCGAAAGGTATTAAGCATGTTGCCATGGTTCAGTTTCTGTATGCTTTTTGCTTAAGCAGAGACATGTTTATATATTCATGAAACTTTATGCAGGGAAAAAAATAAGTTATGAGTTGTCATCCTTCTAAGTTTGTTACACAAATTTTTGTGTCCAAGTCATCCCATAATTAAAGTAATTGTGTTGGAGTGAAAACTCTGCTTCCTTCTCCACCCTCTGCACGGTTAGATTACACTAAGTGTCTGTGTTGTGTTGGAAGTTGTAATGACTAAGAGGCTATCATAAGCCAACTTTAGTTATGCCCTTGTCATGAATATATGGTGCAATTTTGTATTAGATCAAATTTTAACTTGCCCAAGTCTTGGGTGTAATGTTAATATAGGAGGTTTTGATCCTCCAAGGTGCCATTTTTGTCCTTCCTTGCTCAGGTGCTTGCACCTTCTTTGTGATATCTTTTCTTGTGATTTTTCTAGAATAGTTGTCTAAGCCTTTTTTATCAACTATTTTGTAAATTGTTGTTTGAAGTTATATGTTATGGTTATGATGCATTTCCAAATTATATTTTGGCAGAAAACAAATTTGCAGTGGGAAGTGGAGCCAAAACTGTTTGTATATGCTACTATGAGCAGGATAACAACTGGTTTGTTAATGTTTCAATGCATTTTATTTCCCTAGTTATTTAGCATCTTCGCTACAATAAAAATGAAATGAATTTAGCATGATTATTTTTCTCATTTTCAGTGGATTTAACCCTGTTACATGCCCTATCTGCGGTTTGACTTTTCTGTTGTAACACCACCATGACTAATGATTATTAGAGCAACCCGAAAATTGAAAACTTACCCACGGTTTCATAACTCTAGGCACTTCCTCATGGTTTAAAATTCCCTAAAATATAAGCAGTTTAAAACCCCTATAAAATCCTGTGAAGTCCAATAAATTTTTTGCCATTATGAATCTTACTTGGGGTTTCAAAGATGTAAATCTCACTGCATTGAATGACTTAGTCGTGGAAAATGTACATTGATTAGGCTACTGTTAATTAACTCCATCAGCAAAAGGATCTCTTAAAGCCTGCCTGCCTGGCTACCTGAAGAGAGAGAAAAAATGTATTGATTATCCTTAAAAGTAACAGTGACTAGAAGAGCAATCAGTAATGGCAAAATTGTAGTTATTAAAAAAATAATGCTTACATCAACCTGAAAATGATCCGATAATCTCCACGCTGTGACAGCAAATGTTGATAGAAGCAACTCTCACTCTCACTATTGTATATACATTTGGATAATATTTAATAATGATTTTCAATTTTAATATGGTTTATTAAAAAAGTTATAATAACATTTATTTTATTCTGTGAATTATATATATGAATAGATATAACATTTATTTTATTTTGTGAATTATATACGCACATAGATATATACTTTAAACATACCTGAACGTATCTTATCCTATATTTTTTAAGATGAAATGAATCATTGTGGTAGATACGTGTCATATCTAATGCTAGTATCGTATCCGTGACCATAGCTGTGGGTAGAGATGATAGAATTGGAACATCAAACTTTCAAAATAGTTCTTAGATCTTTCTTTTCTTTTCAGTTTATTACTTTATTTTATGTTTGTATCTTTTTTGCAGGTGGGTCAGCAAACTCATCAGGAAAAGACATGATTCTTCAGTGACAAGTGTTTCTTGGCATCCAGAAAATGTTAGTCTGGCTTTCTAATATATATATATATATATATATATATATATATATATATATATATATATATATATATATATTATATTCGAATGTATAGATAAATTGATGTTCCAAGTTTTTGTTTTTAGTTATAGTAGTTATTGAAAGCCTTTTTTGTATACCAAGTCAGCTCTAGGTCTAAGGCAGGTTGCATTTGCTTGGCTTGCTGAAAATTCTCTAAATGTTTCTTTTTTATTTTTTATTTTTTCCATATGGCAATATTTGTTGATAGTTATTATGATTTATATGTCATCCTATATCTTAAATATATGATATTTATTTATGTGCTGTTTTCTAAATTCCTTTTTCCTCTATTGTTTTATCCAGATAACGTCTTGGCCTGTTAAATTATTAGTTTCCAGATCAAATTTTAGATAATTATGTGTTTTTTTTATGACATTAGATAATTGTATTTTGAAGTATATTTTTTTATGTGATGTAAAAGAACCCCTATGCGCAACATTTTTGTTTTTCTTTTTAACTGCAGATTCTTCTTGCAACAACATCCACAGATGGGAAATGCCGAGTATTCTCCACCTTTATTAGAGGTGTTGATGCAAAGTATGATAAAAGGATCTTTGACTGTGGCTGACTTTTTCTGTTTATGTTTTTATATCATTCAAATTTAAATGTTTGTTGAATTGGCACAGGGATTCGAAAAAAGGTACTTCTCAAGATTCAAAATTTGGAGAGGTTCAATTTTAACTCTTATTCCACATTTGAATTTTTTATATTTATGATCAGCTTAATGTAATATAAATTTGCATACATGTTGCAATAAATACATTGCTTATGAAGCCTGTTAAGTATCCTATGAATATACTATTTACCTGTTGTTGATTGTAAAATTGAAACTGATTATTTTTAAAAAAGTAATTTGTAAAGGTTTGATGTCTGGATTTATCTATTTTAACATACTGATCAGCGGCTAACTGCAGTTGAAAGAATATATTTGTATAAGATTATAATAATGAACTGAATATCTAATTAGTTTGTTTTTAACATTTTTTTCTTCTATCTGCTAAAGAAACAGAAGAAATGAGAGAAATGAAATTAAAAGACTGTTGGCTAAGTGTATGTTCTGTTAATATTGTTTTTGTTGTTCAACAGCTAATTGTTCAGCTCGATCTCTCGTCATCTTGGACATTTGGAGTCAAGTGGTCGCCAAGTGGCAATACTCTAGCATATGTAGGTGAGAAAATTCTTTCCTCTTGATGGTTACGCTTGGCTAGCTTAAAAGATCATGGCTGCAAGTTGGATGCTTCTGCTGAGGTTTAGTTATCAGCTTTATAGTTTAATAAAAGAGGAATATTAAAGATAAACTTTTTGGTACTATAAGGTGTTTTAGGTTTTCATGATGCACAAATGTATTTTTCGACACGATATATTCAAAAATTACTGGCCTTTTATGTAAAATCACGGAATCTTCTGAAATTATTGTATTTTATTTAATCTGTCTGTGTCTTTTATTTTTGACCATGTCGAGACAGAGAAACAAGAGAGCCTAGGGATAAATCTCGTGTTTGGACCCTCGAAGGAGCTATTGAATTTATAGGGTAGAAAACATAATTACAAGATATTGGGAATATAATTACAACTTATTCAGTAATTTTAAGCTCATAACATAAATATAGAATCTATTTAATTAATCTTAATAATATTTACAAGATTCTAACATACCATCTGTATTTGTTTATACAGGTCATAATTCTATGATATATTTTGTTGATGATGTTGGTCCTTCTCCTTTGGCCCAAAATGTTGCGTGCCGTGATTTGCCCCTCCGTGATGTGGGTCAGCATCCACCCTGTCTGTCTACTTTTAGTTTCCCAATTCCTTTTTGCATATTTACTGATTTGTTTGGAACTGGTGGATCATCCTATGACCTTTTTCAGGTACTCTTTGTTTCTGAGAGAAAAGTGATCGGTGTAGGATTTGATTGCAACCCAATGGTTTTTGCGGCAGATGAAAGGGGAATTTGGTACGTGGAAATTCATATTTGTGTTTTTTAAGATTTTCCTTATTAACTGACTTGGGCCTATTGTATGCAATATTTCTACCTTCTACTAGAGCTAGAATTATTGTGTTTTTTCATCTCTACATAATCACGCTTTTAAATATCTTTCTAGGTGAAGAAAAGTGTTTGCTTTCTCATTTATTTTTACTAATCTTTTGATGTGTCTTTTTTTTTTCTTTTTATCTATAGGAGTTTTGTCAGATATCTCGGAGAACGGAAAGCAATATCTTCTGGATCAAGATATGGCTCACAGGTAACTGAATTTCTTGCAAAAGATTATTCAATATTCAACTATGTGAAACATGAATCTCATGCTGGAAATCAATTTCATTAATTGTAATGTCTGACGTGAAAATACTGATGGAGTTGGTAGAGACGACAAATGAACTGGTCCCAAGTTTGATGGAATCTGCGCATTGACTCCATACGAGTATTGGTATAGGGACTCCATACGAGTATTGGTATAGGACGATGACAGATATGCATATCTGTCCTGTTTTTGTCCCCATCCTTGTTCCAATACCCATTTCTATTCTCGTTCCAGTTTTAAATTATTAAAACACTTTTAATTTATTAGTTTCATAACTTATTTTTAGATCATATATTTGATCATTTTTACTTTTTTCTATAATATTAATTTTTATTCAATTGTTGTTTGATACTCTCATTTGACATATTTATAATAATAATTTCTTGACGTTTGACGTAGAAAATGGGTGGATACAGGTATACTTGTTCCCAAAAGGGGATGAGGATGAAGATAAAGAATTCATACCCATTTGGATTGTGGATGTTGATGAGTTTTTATTTTGGGATAGTAATGGGATAGTCAATCCGTAACCGTCCCGACTCATTGCCATTCCTAATTCCTGGTCCTTCTGACACACTTAGATTTGTCAAATTAGACAGATCAAAGAGAATTGTCAGCTAAAAATAATGATGTCAGCTTGGGGGGATCATAACTTTCATTTTATATCTAATGAAGATACTCTTGTCGTGCCCGCGTTTAGCTGGAACCCCACAAATTAATGAAAAATAGTTGTTGTTTTACCTACCAAGGTACATGCGTAACTAGTTGACATATTTTAATGAAAATGAAATTTTATTTAGAGAAAATGGGAAGTACAATTAGTGAAGGATGTATATCCTCAAGGAAGGATTAACCTACTGCTGAAAATCAGAATAGTGTAGTTATTGTAAATTGTATGTAACACAAGATAGCTGTGAAAGGTCTTTTAAAAGCAAAAACACTGGTTATAAAGAAATTGTCCAACAGAAAACGAACTGATCCATCATTGACTAAAGCACCCTACTCCTACACCTGCCAACGTGATCTACTTTCTGCATAGGTGCCACCACTGGCCTTTTTTGCATATCTCCAAATACTTCAACTGGTTTTCTGTCATCTACTCGTATTAATTCATCAACTCTAACTCATTAATGATATACTGGAACAAAAGATTATCGAGGGACATAATTTGCACATTGGTTAATGGAGATACAGAAAATGTAATTAATTATTTTCCCTATTATCTAAACCTCACTGTAATGTGAGCTGTGATAGCTGAATCAAGCTTAAGATAGGTTGGCACAAGTTCATAATTGTAGGCTTGTAGATATTTCGTTTATTCTAGTAGTATTTCTATTTATGTTATTAACTGGAGCTTTACTCTTTCCTTCATTTGTCAAATTCTGTCTTTTAATCAGTTCTCTGAAGCATTTGTGAAGTTTTATGGCCAATCAAAGCATGGAGTGAACAACGATTCAGTTGAAACTTCAAGAACTCGTGGAACTGTTCATGAGAACTGTATAAAGTATGTATACCCTTCATGACCCCGTACTTTCTCCAATTGTGATTGGTTATGTTACATATTTTCTTTGTAAAATGCTAGCTTCTTCAATTCCACTATATTGTAGCGGTTTCCATTGTTCTGTTCAATTTTTATGCCCCTACTACCTGCAACACAATTACAGTTGGATTCATGGAACTTAGTTCATATAAAATGCTAACGACTGGATTGGTTTTTGGGCTTTGTAGTTGTATTGTTCCTCTTGGGGATCATGGCACAATGATAAGGCGTTTCAGCACATCAGGTTAATGGAGAATGATGATCATCTGAATTTTTGTTATTTTTTGTGCTGATAATGTTAGTCTCGACTAGGCTGCTTTTGCTAATGCACATTGAATATACAGGATTGGATGGAAGAATTGCTGTATGGGATTTGGAAAATGAGCAAGACCTGTTGGAATGATAAGCTCATCAGTAAAGTGTCACATCTTCATGGCAAAGCACCAGAACTTGATTGTTGCATGCAGCGTTCTACCTTGTAAATTAATTTGGGTATGAGGGATTGAAGTGATCTCTAATCATTATAATCAAAGACTTGAAAGTGTTAGATACATCAGCCCCCAGAATATGTTTTTCAATATTTTGGCTGTGCTGTTGTTTTCCATGCAATCACTCTCGGGAAAAAAATATATAACCAATAATATTCATGCAAAGGAATATCAGTTTCCTCGTTAGAGGACTTAAAAGGAATAGATATTTTCATTTGGTCCATATTTAAAGAACTTATAATTTAATCATCGTAAAACTTTTATTTCTCACAATCCTTATGTAAAATGGAAGTTTGTCCGTTAAGTATAATTTTCAATTTAAGCTTTTCCTCTTTTAAATAGAACAATTTCTCGTTTGGTTTTTTATTTTTAATTTTATTTTTGGTCTTTTCTAAGTTAGTATAAATATGACTTTTATTTTAGTCTTTGTAATAGCTTTTGTTATTTTTAGATTTCGACATTTTTTTAGTTTTAGTTTTTACAATGACTAGCTATTGAGTAATGACACAATTAACAAGATAAAAAATATTAATTAAAATATTTAATACAATGAAGAATATTTTAAATTAACATAATTAGATTTTTTTAACCTCGTTTGTTACTAATGCTTAGTGTGTAAAATTTATCAACCGTTCATAGTAAAGGATGCTTACTAAATTAAATGTTTATGCAAATTTGTCAATTTTAAAACTGCAATGATTATGCAAAGTAGCAAACTTCAATGCAAAGTAAATTAACCAAATAACCTAACCTATTATTAACCCTTAAATGCAGATTTTATAGAATTATTTTATTGAAAAGCAAAGAGATTAAATGACTCACACAAGTTGACGTAAAATGAAGTCTTTAATTAAAAGAGTTTAAAGAAGAATTAATTAGAAGACAAGTAAAAGAAAATAAATATGTAAAAAGTATAGAAGTCTTTCGTATGCTAGAAATACCTTTTATACAAAAGTAGAATAAGAATAAGGAAGTGTTCACCTTAGTAGAGAATTCAAATATCACATTTATAAATAAGATTTCGATGTCATAATAATGGGAACTCTTATAATCGAATCATATCTTTTTAAGAGTGTTATTCATTTGAGCTTTTGAAAGTCTCTGAGTTCTTAAATAAAAGTATTATTTGGTTAGATAATTTGTCTAAGTAACCTCTCCTTTCTCTTTATAATCACAAAAAGTATGTCATGGGACATTAAAGGGTCACAATCATTCCTTGTCTTTTTATCCTTTAAGCTTTTCAAGAATATCTCACAACGTACACCCTTATCACATTCTTGTGTTTCTCCAAGAAAACCAAAAAGTACCTTCAATCACAGGTTTTGGCCAAACCTCCTCTCACCACTTAAATCACTTCTAAAATTGGGTAATCACAACATAATCCCACTTTTTGACTTTCCAAAAAGATGAAGAAAGATATTCAACAACATCACCCCACCTAAGCCATAACTTTTGCACCTTTATCATGTTGTTTTCGAAGAAACCCTCCACGAACATAACCAAAACTTGTTAGGTATTCAAATGTGAGTCTAAATTCCACATTGGATATGAATGAGAAAATTGAGCAACATATAAGAAAGAAGACCCACAAACCAAACTTTTTAAGGTTTTGGGTTGAAGGTGGTGTCATTTCCTTATATGTTGGCTTAACTCTCATTCTTTGTGAGATCTCTCCGGTATTGTCCCTTCGAATTATCCAACAAAACTTGCCTTAAGTCTTCTAAGAAATGTCCAAGTTAATATAGGTTTTCTCTCTTACATTCATCAGGATTAGTCAAGATATATAGTTGCCCAAAGAAATCTAGAAAACTTCCAATAAAATCAATCTTGCAAGCTTCACTTGAATAAATTTTGTTGTATCTTTGAAATTTGAATTGAAAGTTGTCTCTCCTCAAAAAATTTTCAACCAAGTTTTCATCATAGTAGTAACAATAAGTTTCAAAAAATCATGATAAAAATAAAGGATCAAAAGTAATAATAAAGTTACAAAATGAAAGATAAAAAATCACTCATATTCTTTTGTAATATGTATAATGTTTGAGATCCAAAATAATGAAGGAAATGGATAAAAATTCAGATTTAGTGTACGAGGAAATTTCTAGTTCTATATTATTTACTAGCAACGAGTTTCATATAAGTAAGATGGCTTAGAGAATTCCAGATAAGAAAATGACGAGGAGAGAGGTTACCTCCTACTTTCTCTCCCTAAAATAATTAAATTCTGTTTCTGGACCTTCGTAAAATCCTTCAAATGTGTGCCAGTTCACTTATTGCACATATTTGCTTTTCCTAGCTGGTTTTGTGGATTGGCTGTCATGTGTAGTGTTTCCTTTGAAGGATTACTTGTTTTTCATATGTTAAAAAAAAAAAATTACAATTCCGTAAATATTAAAAGATAGTACCAAATAACAATTCCATAAATAGTAAAAAGTAATCAAATGTCTTGATGAAATTGAAAAATATATTTTCTTAAATATAATATACTCTCTGAACAAAAAGTATACAAAGGAAAAAAATTATAATCAAGACAGTGATGAAACGAAAAATATTTTGTTGATATGAGTAAATTTGGTGAATATCAAACAGATTGAATCGTAAATTTATTTAACGAAATAAAGGTTATTCAAATGAAACAAAACTAAAGGATTAAAGAGAATTCAGAAGATAAGTTTTTCATATTACCCAATAATCTAAAGTTTTATATTATTAAACATTTGAAATTGAGAATCTAAAACTTTCAATGAATAGTACATAAAAATATTAAAAAGGAATAGAAAGAATCAAATATGTGTATAAAAACTATTTGATATAATGAACTTAAGGTTTATATTTCCTAAAATGCAATAACCATTTTACATGAAACCACAAAGGAAAAAGAAATGTGTAATAAAAATTATGATAAGATGAAGAAAAAATACCTTAACAATCTGAAAAAACTTTGTAAATTTTGAACAAACTGAATAATTGAGAAAAGTAAACAAATGTATAATAATAAAACAAAGGATTACCAAAATAGGAAATAACAAACGAAGATGGAGACGAGAGAGATACGTAAATTCATATTCTTGTCCCCGTACTAATTGGAAAAATAAAATATTATTCATACTCATATCAAATTAATATAAATCTTTTTATCAAACGAGACAACCTTAGCAAGACATACTACAATTAGTTTATTTATCATCCTTAATATAATTCAAACAACCCTTAACATACTAGCTTTACCATCAGGAGCTAATTCTAGTCTTAAAATGTATTGGAAATTATTGATTGCACGATTCTAATATGTTGAAAATTTGTCTAACATTTGCATGAAGTTGTTTTACTTCAGAGGCAAACTCTGTATTTTCCGCTAAACTAAATGAAATCACCAAATGTAATGTGTATAATGTATGAGATCCAAAATAATAAAAATAAATAAATAAATATTCAAATTCAGTATATATAAGAAAATATCTATCTTTATTATTATTTACCAGTAACAAAATTTCATATACAACTAAAATGGATACACCAATGACAACAAAAAATTATCTAGAAAAGAAAGAGGAGCCCTTACTCTTTCCCTAACATAATTATATCATATTTCTACATCCACATAAAATCCTTCAAGTGCCACATGTGCTGTTTCCTTTGAAGTAAGATTGCCATCAAGAGCTCCTCCTCCATTAACCTTAGGGAAGCACCTACATAAACCAAAGGACAAGGCTTTTGCCTCACCAAAAACTGCATGTTGTACATTTCAGGAAATTGTTACAGGTGAAGTATCTACCCCGTGAACATGTTTAATCACATTTTTCTACCACAATGGTAAAGAACATGTAAAAGAAACCTTTTTAAAAGGATGGTGAGAGATAAAGTAGAAAAAGAATAAATCCAAGTAAATGTGTACTATGTTAGAATAAATATGAAATTAGTTTAAAATATATTTCTAAATTAATTGAATAAACTTATTGATCTTTTGATATTATGTAAGTTATTAAAGTTAAAAAAAGTCTCTAGAAAGTGTACGCTGTCCGTTATTATAATCTTAGTTTTAGAAAATTATTGATAAAGTTTTTTGTTGAGCTTATATTTTGGTTATTGGATTTAACCGTTAAATATGTCAGCCAAAAGCATAGAAGTAAACTTTAACCATTGAGTTTAACCGTTAAATATGTCACTAAAGCATAGAAGTAAACTTTAGCCATAGTTTCAAATGGCACCACTGAAGTAATAAGCAAATTACAATTGAATAAGTTTTTAAACTTTTAATACTTTTAGAGATCTCAATGATAACAAATTACGTTAGAAAAACCGAAGTCATACTTACTCCAAAAAAAAAGTCATAACTATTTATCGAGTTTCAGCTTGTTTTTCACGGTTTTATAATTAATCTGTTACAAATCCTTAATTTTTTTTTTCTCGTCCTTAAATTTTTTTTTTCTCGTTCTTCATAGTGTGAAAATAAAAACAGCTAAACAAAAGTATTCTTATAACCGAGATGTGAAAAAGAAGATATATCCTTGCTAATTTGGAAACTTTTTGAGGATGAGTTTTTGTAATGACGTGCGCGTATCATATTCACTTGCAGACTATTATTTAATTTTAAGTCAATATGAACAATGATAATAATATGAGAATCAGAAAGAAAATATTTTCTTTAAACAAAATGTACTTATAGGTTTTTAGATCTTGGACCGAGTATTAGAAGATTTTTTTTTTTTTTAGTTGTGCTCCTGGTCCTATTTTTTTTTTTAATTGATCAGACTTTGTATTTTGATACTTGGTTATGCTATCCAAGATGGCAAATAATGTTTTCTTTACGAGAAGTTGGAGACTTGATGATTGTGGTAGTTTTTAACCAAATAAAAAAGTTTGTAGACTATTCAATGCAATGTCTTAGAATTGTCTTATGCTTGTTCATATATCTCTACAGAAGGTATTATTTAAAAAGAGTAGTGAATAAAAGGGAAGAGTTTGTTATTGTTCAAATCAATAAAATTAAATGAGTGACGATTAAAAGATTAATAAGCAAATTGATTATGGACTTCAATACGTAATTAAATATTTTATTAGTTCACACCACACGTATATACGTGCTCATACATACACACATACATATACATACACACGTCTGCATACATATATATACACAAACCCTTTAAAACAAAGAAGAAAGATAATAAAATAAGAAAAATAACTTAACTAAGTTAGAAGGTGTTTTAGTATGTAATATGTTGTCAAGCTTATGTCCTTTTTCCTTATGGCTTCTATCTATTTATAGGTTTTTTTTTTTTTTTTTTTTTTTTTTTTTTTTTTTGTTTTTTTTTTTTTTTTTTTTTTTGTTAGATTTCAGATTTAGATATTGTTTTAAATATTGTTTATAATATATTTTTTCTAAGATTTTGTTTCCAATTTTCTAGATTTTGTGGATTTCTTCCTAATTTGTTTTCTTAAATTTTGTTTCTACTTATCTTTTAAATATTTTGTTTCCAAATTTATTTCAAATAAACAATTGGACTTTGACTAATCATGTCTACACTAACAAATTTTCTATAGTCAATTTTGATAGTAATAATCTAAAATGAAGGTTCTTAACATTTCAAATTATTAGTTTTGGACTAGAAACTAAAGATCCATTCAAATCAGAATATGAGAAAAGGGTTTCTAAAAATTCATAAAGGAGATTTTCTATTTTAATAATTCAATTAGATGTTAAATCAATAAATCTATTTTTTGTGGTTGTTGAATTCAAAGTGAAATAAAATGAAATAACAAAGTTATTATTCTTTGTTTGAATATTCACAATTTTTTTTATAAAGATAATTCTATTGGATATCTATAGAATAATACTAAATATTTTTATTAGATCAGTTTACTAAATTCCTAAGTTGATTAAGAAGTCTGTTGATTTGGAATCACAGGATGGGTAGATGTAACAAATGAATAATTGATTTCTAAATTATGTTATTCTATTTCTTTTTATTTGTATGTGTCATTCTCAAGTTATGCCGAACAATATTTTATTTTAAAATAAAAAAAATATTGTGGCAGCCTAAAAGGGTTTCAAGTGAATAATAGATTGTGTTGTCTTTGCCATTTTTGAAGTTTCTGTTTAATTTAGGTGACTGTTTGAGTACTCATTTGTATTTTTTGGTAAAATTTCATCATCTTGCTCTTTTCACCATTAGTAGCAATTTGGTATTTTCAAATGTTTATTTCTCTCAATGTTTATCTACCTGTTGAACATTTACACTATTTGTCTGTAAGTAGAGTTCTTTTGTAGAAGCTCTTTTGTTGTACTCTTTGATATTTTATAGTGGAGATTTTTTCGGACTAGGTCCCTGTGGTTTTTGCCCCTCTCATTAGGAGTTTCCATGTTCAAAAATTATTGTGTGCTTTTCTCTCTCACATATTTATTTTTTTACTCTTTGGAATTTTTGGATTGCAGTATATTACGCTTCTCTTAGTTCTTTCAAGTAGGAAACATTTATTTTACACCGTATAATTTGGGTAATTTTCCGCTACGTAACCTTGCCTTTCCCATCAAGTAGTATCATAGTCGATGGTTTGTGGCTGATGAGTATAGTTTGATCCCTGAATTGAAGGTCTTCCTGATAGAGGTTTCGTGTCCCATTAAGTGTGTGAACGACAATACAAGTGAGGATCACTAATGAGTGAGGTACTCGTGTTTGAAAATGCTTCCACTCGAGAGGGAGTATACCAATGTGAAATGTGGAAGAGAGACTTTCACTTGAGGAGAAGATTGTTGGGTATCCAAGTGTGAGTTTAAGTCTAATTTTGAGTATGAATGAGAAGACTCACAACCCAATGTTTAAGGTTTTGAATTGAAGATAATATGATTTCTTTGTGTAAATTATCATTCTTGTTTAATATTTCCAGTATTTTTCTCATTGAAATTTCTGAACTGTGTGAACATTGGTTTTAACATATAGAAAACTTGATAAAATCATGTTGTAAGACTAATGAAAATGATTTGATTTCAAGAAAATATGTATCAGTAATTGATAGAAAATCTTGAACACAATTATTTCCAATTTTCATAAAATTACCTACTACAATATATATCCTTCTATAAATAGCTTTTCAAGATTTATTAAATTCTATTTCAACACTTGTGCAAGCATTAATTAAATTTTCCAATAACTCATTAATGCAGTGCACGGAATTAAAATCAATTTGATTAAATATTTTATATTATGTAGCGGAGAATAACAACAGATTTAATACGTTGAAAAATAAAATGGAAAATCTACCGAATCAATTAGATTAATTCCTAATTACCTATCCAATAGGTTTTCAATTGAATTCAATATATCATGTAATTAAACTCTCGTATATAGACGTGAATGGCAGATTAATATGGCATAGGAATAAAATCACGTAGTAGAACTACAAAATCATTAAGTTCGAAATTTGATCACCTTTTTAAGTTGTTTACTAATATATCTAATTAATTAAATTTAGACACTCAAACACCTTAATTCTTCAGCTTTTGAACATTTTCTAATAGGACCACAATTTTATATGTTTTATTTTTAACTAACATTATTTTTCTATTTAATTTCAATTTAAATTAGATTAGTAATTTAATACTAAATAGTATGAAAAAACTTATCTTTTAAGTGGACCATCTGTTTATTGTTCTAAAAACAATGTTAACCCGCACAATGCATACAAACAATCAAATCTTGAATACATACTTAGAAGTTTTCTGTCGAGGATGATGGGTCGATCATCATAGCCAGGCTGATTTGAAGGAAGCTAGAGAATGTTATGTAGAGAGCCTTTAAGATTACTTCATATTGGGTGAAATTGAAGAAATGCTTCCCACTTAGGCGGAAGAAGAGAATTAGAAAAGAGTGTAGAGGCATGCTTTTTCTCAGCTTCCAACATCAACTTCAACTACCATTGGTGAAGTAGCAATCAAACACACTTAAAATAGTAAAAAATAAAAACATAAACATTATCAATTCTTATAATATTGAATAAAAAAGAAACATAATAAAAAAAATACGCTGTAATCACGATGCCATGTAAGTTATAATGAAGACACGATCAAATTCTCATAGAACAATATTTTGAAAAGCTGCATAAGTGCTGTCGGCAAATACATGATGACAGCAACACCATCTCCATCTGAGTTTTGAAAAACTGCTACTCTATCTTCTTGAAAGGTACTACTTGCTAACCCATAATGCATAGGTTTTCCCCAACCAAAATCTGCTTCATAAATTGGCATGCCCAATAGGTCTCCATAATCAGCAAATATGTTTGTGGTTTCAGCTTCGAGAAACGTGACTCCCTTAGAGTTGCAATTTATTTCCATTCGACCACTTTTTGTCAATCTCAATCTGCCAGCAACTGGATAGTAGTGCACTAAAATCTTGCTAAGGGAGTTTCTCAGCCTCTCTGTGGCCTGCATGTTGTGTTTTGCTTTGTAAATATAAATAGTGGATACATGGCGTAGGTATCCGATTTGGTCACTATCTGATAGCCATAAGGGATCACTTGGAGTTGGTTGATTTGGAGTGACGTTGTGAGAAGCCACAATAGTTACCATTTTGTTGGTTGAAGGCATGGATATGTGCCTTTCAGCGTTCTCTTGGCCTCTTATAGTGCTCTCAGTGATTCTATATGCTAATAAATTAACAATAAAAGATGGTGACATCTTTCCATATCCACTTTTATCTCTTACTTCCACTTGACGAGTCTGTGTAAAAAAAAAAACATGGGTTTTGTGTAAACATAATTTTGGAGTGTAAATTTGGAGATGGAGGGAAGATGTAAACATGAGTTTTATTTCTTTTTCTTTCACTTGCTTACAAACAGAAATAGAAAAAACAAACTATTTAAAAGCATTAACATGCTTTTTTTTCTAAAACTGAAAATTTAATTATAGTCATAAAAATAACTCTCCAGAATTATGCAGAACCCTTGGCCTTTCACCTATAGGATTCTAAAATTAAAACCCACTAAATAATATTTAATGTTTATTCAACAAAATCCCTCCGTAAACTTAAATGCTTTCTACCATCCATCATGCCAATCATCTTCTTGTATTTTTCAAACAACACTACTTTCGGCAGCATCCGCCACTTGGTTCTGACTTGCCACGTGTACCAATTTCACACTTCCTTTCTTCACATGCTCTTGAATAAAATGAAAACGAACATCAATATGTTTGCTTCTTTCATGGTTCAGTGGGTTCTTTGCCAACTTCATTGCTGATCTGTTATCAACTTGAATCACAGTTGCACCTGGTTGCTTTAGCTCCATCTTGCTCAACAAATTTCTGAGCCATATAGCATGACATACACCTAAAGATGCTGCCACATATTCAGCTTCACACGTCAAGAGCGTTACAATCTATTGCTTCTTTGAAAGCCAAGAAAATGCTATGTTGCTCATAAAGAATACATACCCTGATGTACTTTTCCGATCATCTATGTCCCTGCACCAATCACTGTCAGAGTAACCAGTCAACTTGTAATTTTCTGCTTTTGAATAAACAACCCCAGTGACACAGTACCTTGGATGTACAGTAAAACTCGCTTTAATGCCTTTCAATGTGAATAAACTGGCTCTTCCATGAACCGACTTATAACTCCAACACTCAATGAAAGATCTGGCCTTGAGCATGTGAGATAACGAAGGCTTCCTACCAAACTTCGGTATTTGTTTGCATCAACACGTTCTCCTCCATCAAACTTTGAAAGTTTTACACTTGATTCCATTGGAATTGATACTAGGTTGCAACTTGTCATTTTGTATTTTTTCAAAATTTCTTTTGCATATTTTTCCTGTGATACAAAGATACCCGTTTTACCTTGTCTAACCTCCAAACAAAGAAAAAACCTCATCAATTCCAAATCTGTCATCTCAAATTCCCGTATCATTGTGCCCTTAAATTTTTCTATCATCTCATCATTGTTACCCATAAAAATAAGATCATCGCGACATAGAGAGCAATAAACATCACATTACCTCCACTCTTCTTTGTGTAAAGGGCATGCTTGTAAGGACATTGCTTGAACCCGTTCTCCTTGAAATATATATCAATATGGGTATTCCATGCTCGTGGTGCTTGCTTCAACCCGTAAAGCGCCTTCTTCAATTTTAACACTTTCTTTTCTTCTCTGATTTTCACGTACCCAGGTGGTTGTTCAATGTAGATCTCTTCTTCAAGCACACCATTCAAGAATGCCGACTTGACATCCATTTGAAATATTTGCCATCTTGACTGAGCCGCTTGGGAAATGAGCAATCGGATTGTCTCCATTCTTACAACTAGATCGAACACCTCGTCATAGTCAATTTCCGCCTTTTGTTTGTATCCCTTCGCAACAAGTCACGCCTTGTACCGTTCTTTCTCGTCTTGAGCATTCATCTTTTTCTTGAATATCCACTTCACACCAATGGGCTGATTTCTCTTTGGCAATTCTGTTAGCTCCCATGTGTTGTTGCGATCAATTGCTGTAATCTCCTCATCCATGGCAGTTTGCCACTTCTTATCTCGCACTGCCACTTCAAAGCTGATATTTTCAACATCTGCCACAAGACATACAAGGTGTACCTCATTTGTTGAATCATACAGATCTCGCAAGCTTCTCATTTTTGGTTGGTGTGGTTCATCTTCATCATTGGTAGTTTCAGAGTTTGTTGGTATACTTGTTGGTGCAATGACTGATGATTCTCCAACCTCTGTCGAATTGTTCCAGTCCCACTTGCTTGCTTCATCTACTCGCACATCACAACTCACCATCACCTTCTTGCTTATTGGGTCAAGTAGCCTGTACCCTTTTGTCTTTTCATCATACCCAATAAAAATATATTTTTTGCTTTTATATTCGAGCCTCGTTCTTTGCTGATTTGGTACATGTGCATAAGTCACACTACCGAATACTTTGAGATGTGAAACTGTCGGCTTTTGTCCGCTCCATGTCTCTTGTGGTGTTTGATCATCTAACTTCACATGTGGACAACGATTTTGCACATAGATGACGCATTGCACAGCTTCTGCCCAAAATTCTTTTGGCATCTTTTTTCTCTTTAGCATTGACCGAACCATGTCAAGAATGGTCCTGTTCTTCCTCTCGGCCACACCATTTTGTTGAGGAGAGTACGGTGCAGTTAGAAATCGCCTTATGCCTTGCTCCTCGCAATACTTCATGAAACCAGTTGATGTATACTCACCACCTCTATCGGATCGTACAGATTTGATTTGTCTACCAGTCGCTTTCTCCACCATCACTTTAAACTTTTTGAACACCTTGAATGCTTCTGATTTTCCTTCAGTAAATAAACCCAAGTTTTTCGTGAGAAATCATCAATAAAGAAAATGAAATACCTCTTATTGCTAAAAGATTCGGGGGTAATTGGTCCACATATGTCAGTATGGATCAACTCGAGAGGTTGCTTAGCCCAATATTATGCTTTCTTTTGAAACGAGGTTCTCGCATGCTTGTTGAGCACACATTCTTCACAAAATTTTCCCTCATAGTCTATGTTGGGTAGCCCGTGCACCATATTCTTCTTCACTAACTCTTTTAGGCCACCATGATGTAGATGACCAAAACGAAGGTGCCACAACGATACATTGTCTTCTACATCAACTCGCAAACATTTTTCTTTTATGCTTCCCAAATTCAATTTGTACATTCGATTTCTTCCCATCTCGACTCGAGCAACCAAATGCCCTTGTTTGTCCTTCAAATGTAGTAGCCGGTCTTTCAAAAGAATCAAGTAACCTTTCTCTTTGAGTTGCCCCACACTCAAAATGTTGGTCTTGAGATCTGGTACATAATAAACATCTTGGATTGACCCAATTAAGTCATCCTTTTGTAAATAAGAAATCGTACCTCGACCTTTGACTTCCACCTTTGATGCATCTCCAAATGCTACATGACCATCTTCAATCTTTTGTATCTCTTTGAATAAGTACTTGTTACCGCACATATGGTTACTTGCCCCTGAGTCAAGGTACCACAGAGTGTCATGATTGATGTTAACTTCATTTTAAGCTATCAAGAGAATACTTTCATTCTTTTTGTCTTCCAAGGCTAGATTGATTGTTTCTTCCACCTTTTTATCAGCTTGACAATCTTTTGCAAAATGTCCCACTTTACCATAATTGTAACATTTTTCAGAGTTGCAATCCTTTGCATAGTGACCATATTTGTGACATTTGTAACACTCAATGTTGGAATAATTCGATCGGCCACCTCTCCCTCAACCACGTCCTCTTCCACGCCAATTTGGTTGACTTGACTGCCCCTTCTCCTTATTGTACCCTTCATGACTGCTGCCTTGACCACCATGACCATTTCCACGACTCCCACAGCCACGTCCTCTACCTCGAAAATTTTGAGAATAGAGTATATTATTGACGCTTTGGTTTGAAGTGCTTGCTCAAGTGTTTCCTCTTTCTTCTTCTTCTTACGTTGCTCGTGTGCCTCTAGAGAGCCTGCAAGTTCGTCAACTGTGAACGTCGCAAGGTCCTTTGATTCTTCTATTGCACATACAACATTCTCAAAATTGTCAGTTAATGATCTCAAAATCTTTTCCACAACTCGTGTATCAGATAGCATTTCACCATTTCGGTTGAGCTGATTCACCACAGTTTGTACACGTGTGATGTACTCAGATACACTTTCTGACTCCTTCATCTTCATGCTCTCCAACTCACCACAAAGCGTTTGGAGACGCACTTGCTTGACTCGATCGGCACCTTGGAACAACTTTTTTAAAATGTCCCACGCTTCTTTTGAAGTGGTTGCTTTGGCAATCTTCTCAAAGCCAGATTCATCAACTGCTCAAAACACTATATATAGTGCCGCTTTTTCCTTTGCTCGTGTCTCTTTCAACACTTTCATTTGATTCACATTGTATCCTGTGGTATTTGCTGGTTCTTCATATCCTTCTTCCACCACCTCCCAGGCATCTTGAGATCCAAGAAGAGCTTTCATTTGGATGCTCTAATTTCCATAGTTTGTTGTCTTTGTTAGTCGGGACAGTGATAGGTTATTGGTCACACTTGCCATAGCTCTGATATCAATTTGTAAAAATAAATTTGGGAATGTAAATTTGGAGATGGAGGGAAGACTCTAATACTCTCAATTTCTTATTTGTTTTCTTCCACTTGCTTATATACAGAAATAGGAAGAACAAACTATTTAAAAGCATTAACATGCTTTTTTTCTAAAACTGAAAACTTAATTATAGTTATAAAAACAACTCTTGACCTTCCATCTGCACAATTCTACACAACTCTGTAGAACCCTTGGTTTTTCACCTACAAGACTCTAAAATTAAAACCCACTAAATAACATTTAATGTTTATTCAACATTTTGATAGTTTCACACTGTCACTCCAAATCACTTCACAAGCTTGTCTCACTGTGAGTGTCGTGAGTTGGAGATAATAATAATTTTTTAATTGGAGATGGTGGCTGGAATAAAAGAATAATTTTTTATCACAGGAAAGTAGTTTAATGTGAAGATGCATTTAGGTTTAGGACTGTATTTGGTGTGTACTGTAGTGTGTCGTGGTTTATTGTGTGACGAAAGGAATTTCATAGGCAATGCTTTGGAGCGTTGGTTGGTTTATGGGTTGCAATTCTTTGGTGGGTGGCTGTCTTTTTTGATAGCGGTGATGTGTGATCTTCCGGTGAGGTAGTTGGTTTCCGTTTTGGGTAGCGTGGTTGTGATTTTCCCCTGCCTTCTTCCCGTCTAAACTGTCGTCTATCACTGACCTCTTTTTCTTCCCCTACCTCACCTTTAAGTTGAAAAATCCTAAACTTTATTTTCTTTTTACGATTTCAAGACGACAACGCTCTGATTTGAACTTCTACCGTCTCTCTTAAGGACTTCGACTTCTATTCTACTCGTTCAGTCACTTAATTTTTCACTCCTTGCACGAAGCTCACTCATTTTTTCTTTCAAAATTCATTTGAAACAAAATATAATAATACAAGTTTGTCCTTTGTCACGTAAACAGTAGGTGTTAGGTCACAGTTGCCAAAGGAAGGGTTGTATTATTTGAGCGGTTGTCAAATTATCTTTTTTCGAAAACATATAGTGACAACCTATATTAAACATTTAGAGATTCCTTATGACGTTTTGGGGAAAGGTCTTTTTACACTACTCTTCATAAAAAACTAATACGTTCAACTCTTATTTGTAATAAAATATTGTATTATAATAAAATAATATTTTTTCAGTTGTAGGTGAATTAGAAAACAGAATGAGTGTCAATATATAATAACTCTATTGTTTTCTCCAAGCAATTTGTTTTGCTTCCTTTCTAATTTTACCAGTTTCTTAACCAGGCACAAGACTTTTGATTCTTCATTCTTTTTTCCAAAGTTTCATAGATTCCCTTCATTGCTCTACCACCACACTTTAACCCAAAACAACCTATTTTTAAGGATATTATAGTCATTATAGAAATAAATTTTTTTATTTAAGAAAAAAAAAAGAGAATGAAGGATAAAGTAGTGGTTCTAAGAATTTATTGAGTGTCAAAGTATCATGGTCCTTAACCCAATTCTAAACGTCATACTTGTTTTCTTTTGTCAACAAAAGAATATATTAAATAGTATACACAAAGAGGCACTTCAACTCGTTTACAAATATAATCAAATTGCTAAAAAAGACCATTATGCTTAGTCCCCTACACCAACAAAATACATCTCTAAACATCCAAACAAAAAAGCCAACCCATGCTCAATCTAGACTTAAAAAGTAAGTTCCAATTCGTTTAAAAGTTGTCTAATGCATAAAATGAAATTAGAACTTATCAATCTCCTATGAAATTAATCCATTTTCTTTTTTAACAGAAAGATTGTCATTCCCTATGAAATTAATTCATTTTCCTCTAAAGTAGAAAGATTGTCATATATTTGATTAGATGATTAATTCATTTTCCTCTAAAGTAGAAAGATTGTCATATATTTGATTAGATGATTAATTCATTTTCCTCTAAAGTAGAAAGATTGTCATATATTTGATTAGATGTTACAATTTGATATGCTCTTAAAAAAAAGAGTCTCTAATTTAAAAAAACCTCGCCTTTAGTTAAATATAATGTTCATATCGAGCTTGGTTCTAGTTAACTGCCTGTTGCCTTCACATTTTGGTTGCTGAAAGTTGCACGTAACTAATGAAAACCTGTATTGCCTACACATTGTAAACAAACTAGGTAGGTGACGTCCCTAAGGTATGTCCTTGATGTCAAAGTAAAACTTAGTAAACTTAAAATACAACCACTAACACTACCAAAACTCAAAGAGTGCCTGCACCATATAGCGGCTAGAACAAATTAGAGTCCATCGTGGGGCAGGTAAAATTTTCCTCCTCTTACTATACGAAACTTGAGAGAAAATCTTGTCTTCGAAATGAGAAACAATAGACATCCCACCGCCAATGGAGGAACTATCCCCAAACATAGAATGTGGTAAATTTGAAATTTTTTTCAATTGATAGGCATTAAGTTGAAAATTTTATTTTTGTGGATAAACATTTTTGTATAGGACGACACTCTTTTCCCTTAAGTTTTTTTATGGTAAATTTTTTTCAATGGTTTTTGGTAAATTCATGTGTTTTCTTTAAACCTTGTCTATTATTTGCTAGATATTGAATGTGAAGATCGCACAAACATGGCTGAAAGGCATGTTAATACAAAATCACAAAAACAAGATCGAAGAGGCGTATTAATAGGTGTGCTAAAACATGGTCGAAAGATATGTTAATACAGAATCGCAAAAACATAACCGAAGAGATGTGTTATTATCATAAAAACATGACTGAAAGACATATCAACACAGAATTGTAAAAACACGACCAAAGAGGCATGTTAATTTAGATTGCAAAAACATGATCGAAAGACATATTAATATGGAATCACAAAAACACGACCGAAAAGACATGTTAATTCAGGTCGCAAAAATATGACCGAAAGGCATGCTAATACGAAATCGTAAAAATACGATCGAAGATGTATGTTAATTTGGATCACAAAAACATGATCGAAAGACATGCTAATTTGGAACGTCATGAAGTGCTAAAAGGCCAACACGAGTCCTAAGTCAGGGGTATGTAAATGTATTACAAATATGTCTATTATCACGAAAATTTACTTACCTACATTCTTATTTTTTTCAATTATTTACCTAATTTCATAATTATGTTACAAATATGACCTAAAATTCATAACTATGTTACAAATAAGTTTTTTGTCATGAAAGTATACTTATATGCATCGAAAGAAAACGCACATATACATTATATAGAGGTGTAAATACCCTAAAAAGGCTTAAAAACAATACCCGAATATAAAAGGGTTTAAATAGAAAATCTATAAGTACTAGTTCATAAAAAAAAAAATAAAAAATAAAAAACCACAAAATTGGACCATAACTTTAATAAGGTCAATAGAGAAAGATCGCCTATAATGACGCTCATGGTAACGTTAAAGACCTGTAACATCACTAATCTCCAGCCAAAAAAATTAAAGTTTTCAAGTATTTTCACCTATTCAGCTTAAGGCTGGAGCTTGTGTCCTCTACTGGACTTGGGATATGTTTAATAAAAAAGGAGGTGTGAAGTATAATCTTTTTATTCAACCAAGCAATATAGATTTATTGACCATTTATTTAAACGTTAACCCTATTTTATAATAAATGTGAACTTAATAAGTTTAACTATAAACTCAACTACTAGAACAAATTTTAATCTAATGTCATTTATACTTGTTATTTATTTTAATAATTAACCACTTTTAATTTAATTAATAAACTAACTTTTTATAATATCTAGTCCTTAAGGTAATTTGAACTATTTTTTTTGGATGATTAATAAATGGACCATTAAAAAGATATATTTATCCTACATGACAATAAGAAAGGAATAATTCGTTTCATTAAACTAATTTATAGAACTAACTAATAACATGGTAAGTCAACTTCCAATTCAACTTCTAATTGATAGAACTAATTATAGGTGGTAAACTCATAATCTATTTGTTAAGTTAACATGTTAACTTATTAAATTTGAAATGTTTTTTTAAATAAGCTAGTTTATAAATATAAAATGAAATAAAAAGATATTATTATATAATTTTTATTATATAACCGAAATTTATATTTTTTAAATAAAAATATATTATTATATAATTATAATTATAAAATTTTAAAATAATTTGTTATATATATATATATATATATATATATATATATATATATATATATATATATATATATATATAAATTTATTTTTATA
>Ga0209700_103086_pt1 | contig 32527 bp, 16 predicted proteins | sample SiratroredBW_FD_187528 | JGI IMG/M metagenome (GOLD analysis project Ga0209700, IMG submission 187528) | Root nodule microbial communities of legume samples collected from California, USA - Siratro red BW (SPAdes) (version 2) | ecosystem: Host-associated > Plants > Roots > Nodule | place: USA...
TATATATATATATATATCTGACCATTTTAATATCTCTAACAAGTGTTTTCTAAATAATTTTTATATAATATTATCATAAAAATAATAAAAATTAAATTATGTTATACATATTCTTATTTATGTAATATTTCATAATTTTCATATAATAGTAATTATATACACAAAATTCGTAAATATAAATATCGATACATTGGTCATAATATTTCAAAATATATCTCTTCAATATAAATATATTAATATAATCACAAAATCAAATAAGACTAATCCTAATAATAGAAACATTACATATAATCACAATTTAAATTCAAGTGACTAAAAAAACTTAAAAAATGACTCAAAGAAGAAAAATGACAAAAAATAAATTTATTCATATTAACATTCTAATTCAACAAAATTATTTTAATTGTCGTCACAAGTCTGATGACAAATTCTGATCGTCAATCTAATTATAGATGAAGTCAAAAATCTAAAAAAAAAAGATAAAGAACTCTAAAGAAAAATGATTCTATAGAGTTGATTTTTCGATAATGAAATCTAAATACTATTTTTTTATTTATTTAAAATTTTATTTTTAATAATAAAATATTCAATATCATCTTAATTATATTTATAAATAAATTCAAATTTTAATACATTCCTATTCTAAAGCTATTTTTTAGAGTATTCCAACTTGAATTTTATATATGGATTAAAATATTTTAAATACTTATATATTATATTTTTTTTCAGAAAAAAAAATGTTATACACATTATAAGTTTTAAACTTTTTGTGAGATTCATAGTTAATATAGAAATAAAGTAAGACTAAATTGGGCAAAATAAAAGATATCCATGTAATATTGAATAGATTTATGTAGTTCATTTTAGGTTTATTAAGGAAGATCTTTAGAGGTTATATAATCACTTGTCTGAGTTGGAACATTTTTAAAATATATAATTTTATTTAATTTTGTACTGATAAAAAAAATCTCGTGAATATTTTTCTCTCTCTTTGTATCAGTATTGAAATGAGAAGAAGGGTAACACATAAATATGAAAGGTAAAACAAGAAGATTGGAGGTTCGAAGTTGTAGTTATGGGAAAGCAATGTAACAGTATGAGAAATAGAGATAAGAAGGAACAAGTGGACAGTGACCATTATTTTATTTTATTTTTTCGTTATGCGTACACAGAAGAAGAAACAATTAACCTAAATATGGATGCTAGCCAAAAAATAGAGAATTAAGGTGTATATATATATATATATATATATAGCCAACGACGAAGAAAACACCAAAAATCTGACCCAAGCCAGACCAACATGCTTATTCTCTGAAAGAGTTATACTGACGTATACATCTAGGGTTTGGCTTATTTTTATTTTCTTCAATGTTTTCTCCTATAATTATAAAAAAAATTATTCCATTTTTACCTTGGTTTTAATTTTTAAGATGCTGTATTATTTGTTAGTTTAATGTATCGTACTTTAGCATATATATAGCATATACAATATTTCATTTTTATAGAATTATTTGTTAGTTTAATATATCATGCTTTAGCATATATAAACTTACAATATGTATATTAACCTTCACTGTCTGTTTAAATAGTAACAGGTTAATTTTATTATTGAAATAAAATTGTAAGAAAAGCTAATCAAACACTGTGACATTAATATATAACAATTTTCTTAGTGCTTAGTGCCAAAAATACAGACAAAAAATTATGCCAAACACCATGTTGATAGGTTTTTCATTTTGTTGTCGATTATTCTGTGTTCTGATTCTGACCTTGTCTGCAGGGTACATAATGTGGATGAGTGTCAAATTTGGACATATACTTGGTCACAACTCACATGTCTTCCAGTAATTATTCCTAATAAAGACGTGAAGTATTTATGACACTTGGCTTATAGTTGGGAGCTATCCTTTGTGATAAAGCTTGCTAGCCATTAGGATCAAGAAGATCAATGCTAATATTTTATCGTTCTATGTAAAGAGAGTGTATTTAAAATTTTAAACTTTTTCTGTTAATGACATGTTCTTGTGATGATAAATAGATTCAGATTGATGTGTGACATTTTTCACCATACCTACTTGTTTCTAGAAGTTGCCTAAAAAATTATCACAAAGGTATTAGTTATGGATTTTGAATGTATTTTTCATTCCCGTCACAACCTTTTTGTGACCATTTTTCATTGTGATACCATTAGTGACAGAATCATTTCCCTCACAAAATCTATGATCTTTTTTAACTCATTTTAAGGACGGTAAGATATAAACATTGAAAAAAAAATACGAAAGTGTCATAGATGATTTTAAATTGAAGTTTGCTTTTTGAGGTTTATATGCATAAACTATTTTTGTTTATAATTGTAGTAGTCACAACTTTTACCATAGGGATATAATTTGATCTTTATAATTAAAATTAATTTAAAATGAGATGTGTGACTAAGTTCGTGAATTCAATAGAAAAATATAAATTATCTTATAATATTAAAGATACGTGCATGAAAATGAATTTTGATAAAATTAAATAAAATTTAAATAACAATAATTATAAAAGATTTAATGGAATTTTTAAATTTCATAAAATTTTTAAAAAATCAAAAATTAGTATAAAATTTCAACACCTAATAAATATTAAACATAAAGATGACAAGTTATTTATACGTATTAAAACACTATCATAGTAATTGAAAAAAGAACTACAAATTATCTAACATTGCAATACACCTAAAAAAATAAAAAATATTAAATAAAAATAAAATTAAAGTAAAATTATTATTATTATTATTTTATAAATTTATTTTTTATTATTACTTTTATTACTATTATTATTCTATAATTTTATTTTTCTAACATTTTATTTGTTATAATTACTATTTAAGATTTTCTTATTATTTTAATTTTATTAATATTATTTTAAAATGACATATTTATAAATAATTATATTATCTCTATTACTATAAATAATTAAATATTAAAATTCAATTTTATTGATATTTTTATTTTTATGCTTGTTTTTATTATTATAATTAGTACTACTATTTACTGTTACTATTATTGTTATTTTATAAATTCATTTATTTTTATTATTATAAATAATTATATTTATTTTTATTACTTTATAATTTTATTTTTATTAATAATATTATTAAATAATTTTATTATATAAATTTATTTAATATTTACTTAGTTCAATGTGCTATCCCATCATCATCATAACACATGCTCCAATAAAAAAAAACAATTATAATTGTCATCATGCTGGAAAACAATAAAAAAAAATACAATTATCTATTGTCTAGTAGTATAATCAATTATCCTATTGAAATTTTAAAAAAATATAATCGATTATGTCATAGATATAATCGATTATTACGTGTAAATTAGGTCATAATCGATTATGTCAATGAGATAATAGATTATCAATAAAAATAATATTACACATAATTGATTATTAAAAAATAAATAATATATTATTAGGAATAAAATGTTATTATTAATAATATTATTATTAATGTTAATATTATTATCAATATCAACATTAATATTATTAATATAGAAATTATAATCATAATAATAATAACAATATAATTATAATAAGAATAATAATAATAATATTATAAGGTAATTTGGTTTAATGATATGGTATGTTTTATAAATTTTTGATTTTAAGTACAGTATATTGGTGTGTTGTGAATGAGAAGTAGCATAAGAAAGTCACTGACTTAAAACTTTGTCTATCTTTTCTTAGATGCAAGTTAAAATCTTATATAAATTTTAGTTGTACATATATTGAAATATCCCAAGTGTTTTATTTAATTTTATTCTTTATGATAAATAAAAAGTTCAGTGTGATTTTAAACATATACTACCACATTTATTGATAGTAAAGATCTTAGCCTATGGGTAGATATAGGTTTGTCCAGTATTGATAAAATTGATTCAGAATTTTTAAACTATAAATTGAAGAAAAGAGTGAGTTTGTTATTTAAAATTATAAACGTGTTTTTAATACTAATTAAAAACGAAAATTAGAAGAGATAAAGAGGTGTTTGTTATTAATGTCTTGCTTACCTACTAACTAAATTAAAAGTAAGGTGAGTAAAAGTATATATAATTTAAGTAAAGTAGTGTCGTTTTCTAAGATTCATGAAACGTCGCTGACGATGTTGCCATATCAAGAGGCAAAGGAAATAGGCAACTGCTCATGCTCACATCTGGTAATTTTCTACTTTATTAGGACATGAAAGTGGCGCAATTGCATTGAAACCCCATATGTTAACTATGGTCCCCTCTCTTAAAGCCTCCCATGAATGTGACCTTATTTGCATTGCATGAGATCAACCATGAGTTGTTGTTAGGGTTAAGGGAGCTTTCAAGGGCTTCTTGCTAAGGACTCATCAAAACCTCCACTTTCAAAAATGTTTCTTCAAATAAAACAACCCAATAAAAGGTTGTCTTATTAGATTATTGATCATATATAGAGTATATTTTACATATGGGTTTAATACACAAACTTATAAACATGAGAAATAGAGATAAATAATGCTATACTTTTAATTCAATGGAAGTAATATCCTATTTAACCTAATATTTTTTGAAATGCATCACTTTTAATGTGTTAAATGTTAAGATGGTTATTTTTAAGGATTGTTTACATATTGCTTAAAGAAAAATGAAATAAAGAGTAAAAAGTATAGAAGCCCTAACCCTAAAAGAAAGTTGGTAGTTAGATAGATTGATTAGATCTTCAGGATGGCAACTAGAGCATCAAGCATATGCTTGAAAAAAGGTTTTATCATCATCAATTCATCATCATAATGAAGAGAGACGAGTGAGAAAATCAATATTATGTAGAGAAAGAAAGTGGGGATGGTGACATGTCTTGGGTGGCCAAGAAAGGCTTAGAATTATGTAAGAGTGAGAGAAAGTTATTGGGTTGGGGCAAATGTATATGGCAAAGCGGGTCAAACGTTGATGAATAAAGAGTGCTCTGTTTTATGCACAAAAGAAAGGGGGAAAAAAGTAAGCAAAGATCATTAAATTACCATTTCAGATAAATTGTGTGAAAAACTCACTGACAAATGAATGAAACCTCTCTTTGCTGCTCATAACAAGAGAGGTCACCCTCTCTCTCTTTTTTCAATGTGGCTGAATTAAGAGTAAGTTTTAAGCAAAAAAAAAAAGTTAAAAGTGACATGGGCACTGCAGTTATTGAAAGAATTGAAAGAAAAACAGCTTCGCATCTTTAGCTCTTCTCTTTTTGTATATGACACAAAATATATTTATGGAAGAATTTCAACTACAGAAAAGTTGAATAGGACTAATCGATCAACCCCTACCTATCTATCTATATCTATATGTCTCTATATATACACATACAGAAAAACACACACATATATATATATCTGCAATCATCCCACCAAAATATTAAAAAAGAGTGTATCTGTATTTATGTATGTATATAGATCAATAGATAGTCTATTTTAAAGGAGTGTACTTAAATCTAGTACTACCTAGCTAATATCTTCTGCATTGCAGACATATTTTTTTTGCAAAATCAAGTGCAATAGAAAATTTAATTTTAAAAGGAACAGTACAATAATTTTTCTTACCTTTTCCTTTTAATTTATTTTTCACATTTTACATAAATTTTAAAATGTTTACACGTGTACAAATGAACTTTTTAGCATTATATTAAATTATACTCCCTTCGTGGTTTAAACTCAATGTAATAATCTCTTGGTTTAAAAAAATAGTGTAATTTGTATATGTATGTATATAGATTAGATAGTCTATTTTAAAACAGTGTACTTAAATTTAGTACTAGCTAATATCTTCTGCATTGCTAACATATTTTTTTCCAAGTCAAGTAAAAAATGTTTAAATTAAAAGGGAATGGTATAATACTTTTTCTTACCTTTTCCTTTTAATTTATAAACGTTTATACATATACTATGTACAACAATACTTGCTAGTAAAGTATTTTTAATACAAAAGTTTAATTATAAGGTTATGATGAGTTTGTTGAAGAAGATTAAACCGGGAATATTAGATAATAATAAGATCTGAATCAAACTTACGTGAAAGATTAGTTTCATCTCGAAAAAAAAAATTAAAAGTTATGAATTTTTAAAGTTTAATTGTTTAATTTTTCATTTTTATTTAATCTCTGGAACTTAATTTTACATTTTAATTTCTAACAATTTCTTCTAAATAAGAATTTTATTTACATTAATATATATCATTAAGATAAAATATTTTTAACCACAGTCACCTCACAAGTTACGTAGTTTATACATCAATAAAAAAAAAACCATGGAGGGTTAATTTTAAACCTTGTTGAAGATCTCATTCAAATCTATAATACCATCAAAGTTAAAAGAAAAACCTAAAAATATAATATTATACGCATAATACAATAAATCATACCATAACTTCTCAAATAAAAAGACAAGGAATTTGGAAAATATTACTTGCGAATATTTATTCATATAAATTGTATTAATTAATTATTTGATCATTATTATATTTGAAAACAATAATTAATCCACAATCACAACTAACTCATCAACATTAATTACTTCAATACATTGTCTCTCCTAAATTGTAGGGTTTGAGTTATTTGAGTCCCATTTGATAAAAAGATACAATAAAATTATTTTAATTTATTCCCACTTATTTTAATCTAATTTTCTTTTAATCAAAATACAGTAAGTTAGTGAGGGATGTTAGATGGTGTGATTGAGTATGATGATGGAGGACCACGTCTGAATGGTGCAATAGATGTAAAATGAGGGAAGAAAGAAATAAAGAAGGGACACCAACTAGTAGTACCATACATATACATATATATATATATGGTCCTAGAAAGAGAATTTCTGAGTGATTCTAAAGTTGGAATTCATGATCCAACTCCATCGTTGGTATCTCATGAATACACGTACATCAAACAAGAGAAGCTTGAGCAGGAATTGACGTGTGCAAACACACACCAAGTACTCTCTACCTTACCATATACCTTCCTATCATTTAACCATGTGTGCTACAAAGTTAGAAAAGGTGGATCCAATGACAAACATGAATCCTTTTCTATATATAGAATCAGAGGCCAGGAATGTTTTATTCTAAGGGAGTAAAATAATCACTACTATTTTAAGTGCAAGATTGTTGACAATCTGAGTGAGTAAACTCTAGAAAATTTTGAGCAATCATCACAAATTATATCACTTATATAAACTTTATACCTCATCACATGCTCAATTCGAGACTCCCCATTCATTTTTGTATTTTATTATTTTTTTAAGTATTCTCTAACACCATGTTTTTCTTTTAATAAGTAAAATATAAGATCATATTTTTTAAAATTATTTATTTTATATAGTCAATTATTTTTAAATTTATTTATTTTATATAGTCAATTGTTAAGTATTTAAGTATGAATTTAAGTTTTATATTAAGTAAAAAAGATAAATTTATAAATTTATTATTTTAAATTTTTAAATTAAAGGTAGTGTCAAATCATTGTATAGATAGGAAAAAATTAGGATAATTAAAAATAAAAGAAATTAAGTATTTTAACATGACACTAATTACAATTTCTTGTATAAATGATAAACTTACAATCCTTATTGAAATTCTTTTTAAAAATTTAATATAAATATATTATTTTTGTTCATTTATGATTTTTTTTTCTAATATAGTGAGTTGAAAAGACTAATTAGTTATAATATTAAGATTCTTAAGACACAAGCTAAAGTAGGATTATCATATCACATTTAAATTCTTTATAACTTAAGTATGAATTCTTTACAAATTGTAACTTTTTTAAAAATTTAAATCCTGATGAATCATAAGTAAACCTATATGTAAAATTTAACACCACCTTCAATAAGAAAAATATTTACACAATAAATATATGACTCTTTATTTTTATATGCTGATTATCTATCTCATCTATCTTCAATCCTAAATTCATCAAACATCACTTTTTTTTATTATGTAAAATATAAAATACTATAACAATTATGAGATAAAATATTCAATGAGCTATCAAATTTGACTAATTTAGAAAGAAAAAGTTATTTATCTTAAAAAACACTTATAAATCTAAAATTACACAAAATTTAAAATCAAAGGGACAAAACGTGTATTTAAGGTTTTTTTTATATATATAATGCACAAATATAATATCCAATTTAATAATATTTATTTTAAACATTGCAAATAAATACCTTCAGGAGTTAAAGTGGGAAAAATTAAACGGGTAGCATCAAATAAAATAAATAGTTTTTTCATTAAAAGGCTTTAAATAAATCTACTCACATGTGCCACAAATTTGTTGCAATTAATCTTGTTTCAATTTTCTCATTTCTTAAATGCTGAAAACTTGATTGTTGGGAGTATCACTGGACATGGGAATGAGTGTACATGTGTATTTGTATTTCATCACATCGTATTATCTTTCAAACAAGCACAGATTCATAAGACATGAAGGATCATAAATAACATAGTAAAATGTCTAAGTTTGACTTGTTTCGAACTTACAGTAAAGAAATAAGATTTCGCAACTCATTTTTTATATAAGCTAACTTAAGTCTTCGTAAATTTGGTATTTTTAGTTAAATTTTTATTAAATATTTATAAAATTTATATTTTTTTAATTAAATATCTCCTATTTAATTGAATATCTTGTATTACTATTTCTTAAATATGTCTACATGAAAATAAAAGCATAACTTAATTAAGTTTTAAATCTCTTACAATTTTTATATTTTTAATTAAGTTTCTATCAAAAAAAAATCTTTCATTAATTGTTCAATATTTTATATTTTCCAAGTTCCTATAATCAATTGTGGTGATGAATTTGAACAAACAAAAAGTCAAGGTATTTAATAAAACTTTTTAATAAGAAAAATTTTGTGTAATGAATTTTTTTAATAAGAATTTAAACAAAGATCTTCAAATTTGTGAGTAACTTAAAAATTAATTAAATTTTTTTAATATATCACAATTAATACTCAGATACACGTTACTTATTGACATTATTCTACTTCAATGTCATTTTGTGTGTGGTTGATTAAAAAAATTAGAAAATATTTTGGTTATCTGAACTGGTCATTGCTAATATTAAAATTAAGGGTTAAAAAATTCAATTAATCTTTAAATATGTAAAGTTAACTTCACAGCGTGCTCTCTAGTCTAAACCCACAAGAAAACATTAAATTAGGTTTTAAATATTAGGATCAGTCAAATTGTAATATTATCAGAATAGGTTGGTTGACTAGAATAGGTTGGTTGACTCTATTAAGATAAGATTAATTTTTAAAAGATGTTACAAAGTTCATATATTTAATTTTTTTATTAAATAAATATCTTTGTTAGTAACATTAACTTAGTCAGCGCTAATAAAGTATTCTTAATAAGGTAATTTTAATATGATGTAAAAGGTTATTGTTCTAAAAATATAAAAAAAAAATAATTTTTTTAATAAATAAATATTTATATTAATATCAGATTAGCATAAAAGTAGAATGCTTCAATATAACTTCATCAAATATTACAAACAGTAAAGAAAAAGGAGACGATATAAGAGAACGACTAATTTAAAATCTTTCGTATAGAAAAAGAAAAAGAAAGAAGAAGAATAAAACAAAGAATACTTTTGCAAATCAATTCATATATATTTTTTAAGAAAACTAGTTTTTCCTTCTTCTTTTTTGTAAATATCTCTAAAATCATTTAATTGTCAAGGATAAGATTATGTGAGTTTAACTTTATATTCATCTTATGAGATGTCATCCTAAACCAATTTAAAAAAAAATTAACTATCACCTTAAATACATCATTGTGAGTAACTAGGTATGATTGTTATTTTAAAAATAAAATTTATGTATATTAACTTGAAAAAATTAGTTAAAGAATAATCGTGTAGTAAATTAGAAATGATTTTGAAAAATATATTTTTCTATTATGAATGGTACTTGAATTATTGGTTAAAAACTAAACATATTTTTAATTAAGATAAACAGTATAAAATTAATGTTCTTTTGTTTTATTATCTTTATTTGTTGTATTTATTTGATCTAGTCGCTGATAAAAAAAATATTTGATCTAGTCTTTGAGTTGTATTATTTTTTTCAGAAAAAAAGTTTAATTGGTATGTTTGTTGCATGTTAGACTCAAGGTTTCTTTTATTCTTATAAAATTAGACATGATAACTTCCTTCCTTTGTGAGGAAATCTTTAAAAATAATTTAAAAATTCAATTCAATATTTTTATCACTCAAATATTTTATCCAATTCAATTTATTCCTTTTAACGTCTTTGGTTGTTAGACTTCAAGTTTAAAGAGTTATGTACCCTCTAAATTCTATTTGATCGAACTCAAATTATCCATTGAGATTTAGTCTTCAATATGAGAGGATTTATCTGTAAATTTAACGTTTGTTTATTTGCTTCCCAAAACTAGAGGATTGTGCTTCCTCTAAATTGATATGCTTACATCCCTATTTCCTTTTAGTCTCTTTAGCTATTAATATTCAAAACTAGAAATTGTGTTTACTTCTTTCTTTTTTTTTTTTATCAGAGAAATTGTATTTGCTTCAATTTTGTTTTATCGTTAACTCAGTTTTAGTTTTATTTGATTATGACTTGCTAAATGGGATAACATTCTCGCAAAATCTCAAAATACGTTACGAATCACGTAATGATGGGACTCATTTTCACATCTAGAAAAAAGACAAACAATAACACATGAATACTCCAAAAGATCACGAAAAACCTTAAAACTAATATTGATATTAAGAGACTCATACTAGAACAACTTGGAATACCATTTCGACATCTTTATCACATTGGATGAAATTTAAGTAGATTTCGATTATCTTTGCTGTTCAAAAAAGAAAAAATAGATTTTGATTATAAATTTTGCATTTAGTCTCTAATAAAAAAAATGATCCCTGATTTTTTTATTTTACATTTGATCTCTTCCGATACAGAATCTTCATTGATGTGATGTCATTATATGACAGAAATTATATTAAAAAAATATTATTCTTTGCTGTTAAAAGAAATTATGAGAAATTATACCAATTATTATGATGAAAAAAATTCAGAGACCAAAACATTTTAAGACAAAGATGATGATCTTTGACGAAATACAAATATATTTTCTTCAGAAACTAAATATATTTCGAGGTCCAAAAGTTAAGAAAAAATTCATTAGAAAATAAATGTAAAAATGTTCTAAAATGTTTGTACGGATAATGCATGAAAATCAAAGTCTAGAAATATTTTCTTAAATTATGTATAAAAAAAAGTGTATTATCCATATATTTAGACGAAATAAAGACAGACTTTTATACAGCACCGCCTCTTTGAAAAATGACCTCTGCACAACCATTGAGGATGTAGTATGTCTACATCTCTAGACAGAGGAGTTAATTGTCTAAACTCAAACCAAAACCAACTTCTTTTCCTATTCCTTAGGTGTCAAAATATAAATATTTCTTCCAGAATAAATAAATAAATAAAGAAAGAGAAAAAGAAAAAACCTTAGAACTAATGCTGTAGTGTGTGGTAAATTATGTAATGAGATATATAACCACAAAAACCAGTATTATACATGTATCAGTTGAAAACTATAGTTATAAAAGACCTAATGAAATAATATTGCAGAAAAGAACTGTGTTCATAGAAGTAAAAGAAAAAGGTGGCTGAAGGATGTGGATCCAAAATGAAGTGAAAGGGAGTGAAGGTGGTACTTTGAGAAGGCGAAGGCACTCTGAGAGTTTGTGGCCTTGTCAGGCTTCACTCTGAGATGGATCAGACCCAATTGTCCACAGATGAGTCCCCACTCTCCCTCTGTTTATAGGACCCACACACCCTTCTTCTCCTTCTACACTCTCACAACACCACATCACAACACACCCCTTCACTCTCTCACTCTATATCAACACACCCTTCAACCCTCCTTCCACTTTCGTCTCCCTCTTATGGACAAGACAACAACCACACCAACAAACTCTGAGAGAGAACTCCACGACTTCATGAACGTGGACTCCTTCTCCCAACTCCCCTTCATCCGCCCTGCCCCTCTTGTCAAGGAGAAGTCAGCCATTCGACTCTTTGGCATAGACTTCGCCGGCGGAAACAACTCGGCTGTCTCGCCGGAGGACTCTGACTCGGCAGAAACAACCACCAACACCACCACCAACAACAACAACCTTAACTCGTTCGAACTTGATGCCAACAAGGACGATACTACTACTGCTACTACTACCACCACTGCCACTGTTACTGATAACAACGGCGAAAGCAGTCGCCGGTTCGAGTGCCACTACTGCTGCCGAAACTTCCCCACCTCGCAAGCCCTCGGCGGCCACCAAAACGCGCACAAACGCGAACGCCAGCACGCCAAACGCGCGCACCTTCAGTCCACGATGGTGCACGGAAGCACGTTCTCCGACGCGCACCATGTCTACAACCTCATGAACTACCGCTTCGGTTCCGCTCCCACACCGCCAATGCCGTATCCGACGTGGAACAACGCCGCCGCCGCCGCTACCACCAACGCGAGGTTCTACGGAACGTCACCGTTTTCCCACAGCCATCACCAGCACCAGCAGCCTATTAACGGAAACCCTTTGGCCTTGTGGCGAATTCCGAGCAATAACCCTAGTTTCAGCCACGAGCGGTCGTCGTTGCCGCCGTTGTTCGCGTCGGAGGAAATAACGAACGTGAGAGGGTCGCAGGTTGTGGGAGCCTCATCGGGGTCGCAAAACCGCTACGTGTATGACTCCAAACGCGGAAGTGTGCACGACCATGTGAGTTTGGATCTTCATCTGTAATAACATGTTTCCATAGTTTTCGTACATAGTATTATCGTGAGCCAGTAATAACCTATGATGGAAATACGAGAATCGAGGGATTTGGCAGCGACTCTTTCTAGAGCGACTTTGGGGACAGAATCCATAAAATATGACAAATTTCTACCCGTCAGGGAGAAATTGTTTCCATTTCTAATTCTTTCTTTCTTTCTTTCTTATTTTTATTTCACATTAACAGTTGAATTTTAGATCATATATATGTGGTTTAATTATCACAAACTAAACCTTAATTTATGTTCAAATAATGATTATCTGATCTCGTCTTTCTTTCTACTGTTTTGCTTTTTCTTTTCAACCGAAAACAATTATCAGAGACTACAATTAACAAAACATGCGTTTTGCGTTTAGTTAATCTAGCTAAAAAATGGCGGTTGGTTGGTTACCATGTGGTGATTTATGGCCACAATGGTGTTTGTGTGTGTGTGTCTGTCATAGTTCATTGAAAGTAAACTATATATGTATGCGTATGGTCACGTCGTCGTTTCTTGGTGAGGATTTGGAGAACTGTTTCACACGTGTGGGATAATGGAAAGGGTAAGAGACAGTTGTGTGCGCATGAACAATTTGTCGAGACACACGTGTGCCCAAATCCATGATGTTGTCCAGGGAGGTGGGGTGATGAGAGAGGTGTGTTCTGATTCAATGTAATGTAATTGTGGAAGGTAATGATGATAAGGCTTGATGGGTCTGCTCAAATTTTTGTAGAAAGAAAGTGATATTTCCATGCCATTAGCAGGCACCGTTGCTTCCCAATTTAATTAATTGCAAAATTACGTTTTTCTGTCTTTCATTCACTTATTTACACCAGTGAAAAATATGCAGAGAGGGAATTAATGAGTGTGACAGGTATATGAACATGAAGAATTGAAGATTCATAGATAGCTTTCTATATGTGTGCTTGTATTGATTTGTGCACATATGGATCGGCTTAATAATATTATCATGTTTTTGAATGTCTAATATGCATGGCGGAACCTAGCTAGCTCTAGGGCTTGAGAGACAAAGTGAGCATAATCAAGGTAGCAAACATGGCGTATTTTTGTGTTCTCTTAATAAATGGGGGAAGGAATATCTTGGTTGAGAGCATGTGCATATATGTTGGTTCTTGAACAACATGTTGGAGCTTTTTCTGTGGTGTTCATTGTGGTATGGCTACTAGCTAGCTTGACCCCAGATGACTCAACTGGCTATAGATGTAACAAAGTGGTCCTGATGTTTGGAGAAATTGATAACGGTTTGAAGGAAGGATCTAGAGAGGTAGAATTAGAGTTGATGCACATATGCAATGAGTATTAATGATTCAAAATTGAAGTGACAAGAGTGAATAATTTACCAAGTTGATGAGTAGTGTTGACCCACAAGATGGGGTTACTTCTTTTATATATGCCCTTGTTTCCAAAACACAGATCTCATGATTCAAAGGAAGTGGTACCAAGGGTTTTTCCTTTGGGTTTAAAATGGCAAAACCAACCCTCAGAAAAGGATGTGTCTTCCTTTTGCTCTCAGGACTTTAAGGAACATATGAACATGGTAGTTACACTGCCATCTTTATTTTTCCATCTTCTGTACCCATTGCTTTTATGTCTGATATACATAGAAAGATAGAGAGAGAAAGAGATGTTAGGTGGGTTAGTTTTGGTGTTGTGAGTGGAAATATAGGACTTGGAGATTCCTTCTCTAGGGAAAGAGGGAGGAGGACATGTTCTCCTTAACAATAATAGACTGATAGTTAGTACTCATGCTTCTGTCTACTTTAATCATCTGTTATTTTGGCAGCACAAAGGGTCAGAGATTTATTTGCCACAATGGCCACTACCCAATCTATTACCATACCTACAAAATTTAGAGAAAAAAAAGGCAATCAATCACACACACATGTTAGAGAGGTCCATTCTCTAATAAATTGTTGGGACATACCAATACCAACATTCACACAACTCTCACCATAATTAGATCAACTAATATCAAATTATTCTCATAGAATTGAATTTAAATCTTGTACATGTTAAATGTTTTAAGAAATTATTATAGTCTATAATAATGCTTATTTTATGGCTAGTTTATAAAAAATAATTGAAACCACATTAATGCTTGTGAAAATTTAAACCAGCTTGTGAGTGAGGTGACTGGTAAACAATAAATGTGATTGCATAATCAATATATTGAGTCTCCTGAATTAACTAGGTGAACAAGTTTAATCAGTACCCACACTTATGGTCAACACTTAATTAGGTAGGATATAAGATCCTTTGTCTTGTCACCTATTTCCTTCTTCTAACCCTTTGTGCTTGCACATAAAATCTTCTTTAAATATTTGGAAAAAAGCAAACCAACAGCAACAACTGTTATGCAATAATACTAAATATTTGAAACATTACTCATAGAATGTTTGAAAAGTCGTTAAAAAGTATATAAGCCCTACTTAGAATGTAAATATTATAATTATTAGTTTCTTAAGATTATATCTGACATATAAAAGTCACATTCATGAGGTGGAACCAACACATTATTAATCACATGCTAAAAGAAAAGACATTAACAATTTCAGTTTCAATTCAGATGAAACAAAACTTCATTCAACTCTGGATATTTAAAACTACTTGTATGACTCCAGCACTTCTCCACCATTCCATTTCTTACAAGTAAGGAGAACCTCTGCAATCTTCTAAGGGTGATAAATAATTTAATTCGGCTACAGTTCTTGTTGGCCATTTCATCTGCTTCTCCAGGCAATTGTACAAACAACTCTTCAATGCATTGGATCGATCAGATTTGTACACATGCATACATCATATACTGACAAAAAGACAACAGTAAAAAATATATCATAAGTAATTATTCATTAATTACCTGAATGTGCTGATATATGGATTCACAGTGTTACATGCTAGAAAATACAAATAATGCAAGTATGAAAGATATTTTAGTGAAAATAAAAAAATATTAAGCTTTATATTTTTTAATATTTAGATTAACTTTTTACATTATATTTTATTAACATATCATCAAAATATTATAAACAATACTTAAGAAAATCATCTAAGAAAGAACCAAAACAATCATGTTGTTTAGGCTGTCTATAGTAAATACAATCTTTCAAAGTGATTACATGTTAGTAGAGTCTGTTAAACTTGAATTCTTAATATATATATATATATATATATATATATAGTCATGCATATTTTTACAATAACATTGAATATGTATGATTATAATCATGCATATGAAATGTTTTTTTAAAAATATGTTTTCGGATATTAAAAATAATTATTGAAAGATTAAAATAAAAATTCATACTTGCAATGATTAAAATCATGTTTAATAAGACTTGATATTTTATGTTTACAAAGCTTGCTTTTATAAGGAATAAAATACTGTTTCTTGAATATTTATTGTTCAATAAATTAAATTATGTGAGCAAGCATAACTTTTTTTTCTCCCAATAAAAAATAAAATTCATTGAGAAATAAGATATAGGGTAAAGGGATACCCAGTCCTTTCAACACCGCAACATTTACAAAATACCATTATGTCTATAAATTTTCTAATCCATACAATTTAATATAATCACTTGTTCTTAATGTTACATTCAAGATAAATGTTACATTTTAAAAAGATATTTTTTATTATTTTTCACTCAAGAATAAATCAAAACCATGAATTTTATTTTTCATTTTCACTGACGTCATATAGTCATTCTTAAATTTAACCAAATAATGAGTTTTTTTAAATGAGAGAGATCGACGGCATACTTAATAATAGCTTAAATTCCATTAATTAGTTTGTATATACCATTAATCAAGTCAATAATATTGTATAAGAACACATAAAACACCTCTGCAACTTTTTTATCAGCCATAAAATACCTGCATTAATGATAGAATGATCTACTAACCTAGAATGAACTATAGGCATATGCTTCAAAGAAAAACATTAAGAAAGATATTTCAAGGGATTTGTAAGAACTAATTAAAACGATAACAAGACGAATGAATCATTGAAGACATTGTCGACAAACTTCAGTGGAGGTGGACTCATTTGTCTGTTGTTTTTCGCCGAACAAGTACATGTAACAAATGACCTTAAACTTAAATAATGGTTCAACCAACCATGCATGTACTTGTTCACAGGATTATATGCATACCTTAATAATTGAAAATAAGATTAATTTTAATTCATTAACTTTTAGGGTTTATTAATTTACTAGCATGAACAGAGACTAATTTAGTAGACAAGACTCTACTAATTAAAGCCTATTTTTTTAGTTTCATGCATTCAATGGCAGATTTATTTCTTTTTATTTTTTTTTTCAAGATAGAAAAAAAACTTATTAAATAGAATCAAAGGTTGTTTTCCATATTTAATTAATTACTAGGAGGTACAATAAAATGAGGGAAAAAAAGGTTGTCTTTTTTAAAATCATCAATGTCTTGTATTTTCTGTTTCATATAACCTTTCTAAGACAATAAGTCCCATACATTTATTAATAATAAAAAAAAAAAAAACAGTTAGTCTCTACAGATAAAATAATAGCAGACACAATAATCATTAACAGAATTTCGTTGCTGTGATGAGTTTATAGTTAAAATATTGAAATTACCTTTAAAAAATTCGTGCAATAATAATTGACAAGAGAAAATAATTAGCATTGAGTTATGACAACTGATAAAAATATCACAGTGAATGAAAATGACAAAATCTAGTGCAAAAAGCTAAAAGGTGAAAAGTGTAGAATTTGAATACAATTTTATATATATATATATATATATATATATATATATATATATATATATATATATATATATATTAATGTAACCCTTTTAAGCTTTTTTTTTTTATCAGAAGAAGCTATAAAAACTAATAATACTATTTTTGTTGTCATAACAATCAGTAAATGAGTGAGTGAGAACTTGAGAAGGGTCTTGATGGAAATTAAAGGCAATGTATTATTATATGCTGTCATGAGCTATGTTAAGTACTGTGTGTGTCTTTCTGACTGTTACTATTTTTCCTTTTACAAAATGAAAAGAGATCTTTCTTGGCCTATAATTCTGGTCAGTTCTCAACAAACAGGTGAAATAAAAGGGATGTGCAGAAGTCTTTTGTAGTACAAAACACTGCTCACTTCCCATCTCATGATGACTTGTGATATAATTAAGGACTCTTCTTTTCACCAGTTAGATTCGGCAATCTGCATGTGTATATAAAAATGTGTTTAGGTCCTCGTCTGACTTCATGTTAGATACTTCGGAAGGTATGCAGATCTTAAATGTTCATAAAATTGAATGCCATTACCAAAAAGTAATAAATTATTTCCTTCCATATCAACTTGGTCAATCATCATGGTTAGTCTTGTTCTTCGAGATCACACAAGTCAACATATAGGCTCTTGAGACAGATTTGACTTCTTTTTCTTTTTTTTCTATTTGTGTAGTCAAACACCATTCCCAGTTTGATACTGAAAAGAGTGCAAAATCACTAACACCAATACTGTCATGTCATCTTCAAGGATTTGAAATCCCACCACCGATTTCTATCTCCTAAACCAAACCAATTATGTTCATTCATCCATACATGAACACAATTTGGCTATCAATTCGAGGTTCCACCACACAAGACTTTGAAAAAACAATTCCACAAGGAACAACAAACCACCCTCTTTCCTCAATAACGTATTTTTCACACAACCAAAAGAAAAAAATACATTAACTATTACATCTTACATGAAGAGTCAGTTAAAATAAGTAGGTCATGTTTTCACCTAACATACAAAAATTATCAAATAATCTCAGACTTTACTCATGCATAACTGAAATAAAACAACTAATTTCATGATAGCTAGAGTACTATATATATATATATATATATATATATATATATATATATATATATATATATATATATATATATATATATATTATGCAGAGAAATTGTAAAACCTTAACACATATTTTTTTGCAGATATTTGTTTGTTTTATTGTATGGTCCATATGTAACACATTGTAGAGTTTGAGTGGCTAGCTAGAAAGCTAGGTTGGTTTAGGTTTTGATTCAAAAGGAGATAAAACTGAGTTTGAAGTGATGAAGAAGCCCCACCAAAGGAAATGCTGCAAGGGTTGAAGGGAAAAGAGATAGAGAGATATAAATAAAGACAATCCCTCAATACCGCCGTGGTGTTAACATCAATCCAACTATCGAAGACCCCACAAGTAAATGCAACATATAAAAGCGCATGTGAGGGAGCAAAGGTGATAAAGGCCACAATGAAGACACACACAGAGAGAAGAGTACACACATTATGACTCACTAGGACCACTCCTTCTTATTTTCAGATGCAGAGAGGGAAAGAACAGTAGAATTTAAGAAACATCGGCCCACACCTCAATAAAGTTTGCAAACGAGGAGGATGACAGTTTCTACAGTGACTATTCTTTTTATGCCTACCTTCTCACAAACCCCTCATTTTCATCATCACAAAATCTTAACACTTTGTGAACCTCCCAAACCCTCACTCACCATGCTTAACATCTTTGTCATAAACGCCAAACCAGTTCACCTTCTTCTGATCTTTCATTCTTTGTCATGTTGGATCCTAAGCATATTTTTATCTTTTTTTTTTTCATCAGGAAAAATTTAGGTTAGTTGGGTAACTTAAACAGCTTTTCTTTTAGTTCTTTTGTTGTGACGTTTTATATTCTTGTCTGTGAAAGTTTATGTAATTGAATGCATTAAATCAAACTTACTACAACACTAATAGAAGTATGTATTTATTATCTGTCTCTGAAGAATATTTTTATGTCACAACAAGATTTGAGTTCACATATAAGTCTGATTTTTATTAACTATATCTCTTTCTGTAGTGTGAGATGCTTTATTGTATTTCCTTTTTGTCTATGGGAATTTAAGTTAGACAGATTATTAAAATTGGGATAAAGTTAAAATAATAATTACAGAAGTAAGTCATAATACTATATATAGTCTATAACCAAGATTCTTACATTAAGAATGATATTTGAATTAACATTCTTATATATAATGAGTTTGGTTCTTACTAATTAGATAAACTCACTTAGCATATATTACAAAAAAAATTATATTCCAGTTATATAAGTAGGATTTTAAAATGACATAAAAGAATCTATTAAAAAAAAGTTATATTCCATTTATATAAAGATATAAATATAGACATATAAACCTCCCCTTTTTATTAATTTGCAGTATAAAATATTTAACTAAAACCGTGCAGAAAAATAAATTTATATATATATATATATATATATATATATATATATATATATATTTATATTTTTTTATATTTATTTATATTTATTTATGCCAATCTTCTTAACACTATATCTTTTATAACTTGTCCATATCTGAAACAAACTTATTTGGTTAAGAACTTGACCCGTGTCATATATCATTTAAATTTGGTAAAAGAGACTTGAATTTACATTTTATATATTTGTTTCTTATTCTTAAAAATCATTTTATTTAAAAACACCCTTAAAATGTTTTAGTAATTTGTTTATTATTCTTTACTGATCTTTAACTATTTGTTCAATGGTTAAATTTTGAGATAAATCTATTCCCTTAAATGAAAAAATAGTTTCTCAACTCGTAAAAGATGCATTGTGAGTCTCAACAATGAAATAACATTAACCAAAGTGATAGAAATATAATATTACAGCAGTATCACTATTTGACACATATTCACTTGGGAGAATCATGTTATTAAAATGATTTTTCAATTTTCAAAAAGAATGTACCCAGATATCATAAACTATGATCATAATTAAACCCTTCTTTATATTACAATTAATTTGGAAGAACCCCACAAAGAATGGATGCTAAGATAAGTAATAGTTTTGAAGGTAGGGAATGATGGGGAGAATAGGAATCCTAGTCCCCCCTAGCTAGGGTCATCCCTACAAGCTACCATCTCTGGGTCTTAGGAGCTGCCAAGTTTTTTCTATTCATTAATTGATCCAAATGTACAATGTAGGACCAGAACAAGTCAATGCTGGGTTCAGCTGATCTTCAATGTAGAGTAGGCACACCCACACACAACGCTATCATGCCTAATTGGTTATGGAAGTTTGATCCATGTGATACCCACCTAAACAAATCAATTTCATGTTCAGTTTCTGTGCATGTGTCATAGGTCAGCATGAGCCAGCAATGCAAGTTGAACTTAGAACACAACTCCATGCACATCATTATGACAACTTACTTTGTGTTATGGAATGTACAATTGTTCACAATTATTATTGTATATCCTCATTATCACTAGAAATCACCATTTTTCATCACACAAACATGCTTCTAATAACTAACAATTTGTGTCCCACTGTTTCCATTTTCATCAATTTGGTTCCTTTAAATATGGAAGTTTTCCCTATTGACACCCCTTTTTGTCCTTCTGAAACAGAAAATGGAATCTTGAATTGGCTTTACTTCAAATCTGTTGGTGTGATTTTTTTTCCATTACATCAATTCTAGGGCTGTGGAATAGAAGGCAAGACTCATGCTAATTCTAATCGTGATGGTGATGGATTTAAATTTCAACTTAGAGATATGTATCCCCTTTAGGCTATTTATATATCTTGTGACAATTTCCATTTTGAATTATTAATTTGTCAATTATACCACTTTTGGACTAGAAAATATTACTTCAAAAAATATATATGGTATGCAATAGATATGAATCCAATTGTTTTCTCTTCTGCATCAGATATAGATAAACTAGAAAATTCTCAGTGATTGGAAAAAGAATATGACCCACTTGGCTCATTATCAGATTACCATAATGTTAATTCAAGACAGGATATTGGAATGGGGAATTGAACTTGTAGGAAGTCATTCAATAACTCCAGTCAAATTTCAAAAGTGGAAATTTTTAAGACTGTTCAAACTGTATCAAATTTTAAATTAAGCTAACCTATAATTTTTATTAAGAATATGTTATTACATTAATTATTTAAATTTCAATTTATAAATAAAATTCAGGATGAATTAGGATTTTTTTTATACATAAATCAAATTTATAACCATGTAACATAAATAATAAATTAAAGATTTAATATAATAAGAATACTCACCCTCTCTCCTCTAATTTATTTATTTAGTTGACATTAGATTACTCTAGATGAAAAGTTTTATCAAATTGAAAAGTTAAAAAATTGAATAAAATATTTAAGAGGATTTGATTTATGTGATAAAATAAAAAAATTATATATTTAAAAATAATTAAAATATTCTTGTGTTAAAAATAAGATTTGATTGAATATTAAGAAATGTTTTAATCGTACTACTTGCATTTAGTCAAATAGTTTATTTCATAATAAGTCTTATACTTACTTTTAAAATAACTTTCAATTATTTATTAAAAACAATAAAAAAATTTATAGAATTAATATTGTGATAATTATTTATTAAAGTGGTATGATTAAACATAGAATTATTTGAAAATTGATTTTAATGTAGTTCATGTATTTCAATTTTGAACCAAAACATACAACTTTCAAGAAATTTGTATTCCCTCAAAACATGGAAATAAAATTGAATTGTTTATTTACAATATAAAATATTTACAGTGTCAAAATGAAGAACATGTTGTAAATTCGAATAAGATAATACAAAATTTATATAATATGTCACTTATTTTTTCAATATCTGTTTTGTTTCCTAACTTTTCCCTACTATTTCATTTACGATTTAGTTACATAAAGTTACTTTAATTTATTTAATAAATTACAAAAATTTACTCTATTATCCATTTTAGTTTCTATTTCAATAATAAAATTATATTGTTAATAAAAAAATAAAAATATATTTGTATCAAACAGAATAAATTTAATTTTAATATTTTCAATGAATAATTAATATAGATAACCATTACTCAAATTTATCTTACATGAAATTTTTATTCAAATCACTATTATAATAATAAATGTTTTTAAAAGTCATTTTTAACAATATTTACTACTAATTTATATTTAAATTACTCTAACTTTTAATATTAATAATGGACAACTTTTCAAAAATATATTAATTTATTAACAGTAAAATTATTTCTTCATTATTTAGTTAATATGTCCTAAACTTTTTTAATAATTTGCATTAATTAACAAAATAACTCAAAATATTTATTACTTTTAAATCACAAACTTTCAGTATATGGAATTCTTATTTTTCAAAAATAGTATAACGCTTAAAAATAAAATAAAATAAAATAACTAAAAGGTTTCATCTTACTAGTAATCACACACATCATAGTAATCAAATTTGTTAATTATTTAATATATAATTGTCACAAATTATCCATATATTATATAATTCAATTAATAAAATTGTATTTAAATAGTCTAAATAGAAAGTTTTAAAATATTTACAATTTAATTTAATAAATTCATTAAATTTAATTTCATTTTGATAATATTAATAACTTAATTTAATATATTATTAAAGTTTCCATGTATATACTATTTTATATGTTATGTAAATAACTTAATAAGTTTGCTTTATTTTAAATTAGTTTGTTTGAAATTAATTTATTAATTAATTAACTAATAGACTATTATAATTTTTTTCTTAATTCAAAATCTCTTTTTTCTATTAAAATGGAAGGAAAATCAGGTTAGAATTTAGTTATCTATTGACCAAATGTTTTTAAAAGGAAGTTTAAAAAAATAAAAATTCAGCTCTTCGAGAACCTAATATCGAACTTACACATTAAATATATTATCTTGGTAAATAATAAAAGACGTAATTTATTATTTGAGAATTTATTTATGGATATATGTTAGTAGGAGAAAAATTTATGTACCTTGTTTGACCATGCAATAAAGGAGTTGCTTACAACACCCAAAGTTCATTCTTGAAGTTTGAAAGTGTCAGAAGGCTCTTTCTCCCATTCTCATATGTAGCCTAGTGGAAACTTTATCACGTCATGTAGCATTATGCAGCTCGTATCCAATCTAGGTAACTTTTTGAAATGTTCATCAAAAGAGACCAAAATGAGTGTACCTCTGCCTTTTCAATGTTACAAGCAAATGATATGAAAATATTTATTGTTATTGTCTACAACCAAGTATCCTGAGATCTTTTTAGTTTGATTTCACCATCTCAAGTGTCATCCATAAGATGCTAACTCCACAATCAACGTCTTAATTTATGACAACTTTAATCATGTTATCCGTTACACAACAGTTGCTTATTCTTAACACAACCCTCTTTTACATACTTTCTGTGAATGATTCCCAGCACATCCTACTATTACCAAATAATAATAATAATAATGAACATCACTAAGCATTAGGATCCATATCCGGAGCCGAAAACCCAACCCAATATATTGGAACACTCTTCCCAATCCATTTAGATTTTGTTTGTGCACGTCCATAGTTGCTTCTCTAACCTCATAAAACTATATTCCACATCATATTTCAAAGCAGGTAATCCGATATAGTTACAAATTATGCAAGTCAAATTTATCTAAAACAGATTCTAAATTATATAATACATTATAGATATATTCTAAATTTCATAATTTAAACTATATTTTAGATTTACATAATTTCAGAATTAAGTAATCCTATTTCAAATTAGACAAAACAAAATGTTATTCCAAATTACCTAATTAGATTGTGTAATTGTATTCCAAGTACAAAATCTATAATATTCTTCCAAATTACATAATCTTATCATCAAATACATTATATTCTACATTTTGTAATATGAATGTTTCCCCTCACATAACCTGGACCAAATATATTACAACAGCGTGTAAATATATTATATACTATGGGAGTGAGAGAGAAAGTATGAGATAGAAAGAAATAACTAAATTTATTTAGGAGTAGAACACACCAATACCCTAACAGTGGATGTGAAGCCCATTCAACTGCGGCAGGCTAAATTTGGTTTTATGTAAACTAATCTTAGAGATAAAACGAGTATAAGATAAGGTTGACTTGAACTTGCGTTAGTTATCTTTCTTATTCGCTTTCCCTGCTTTCCCTTGAAACACTACACATTACAGTTGAATAAATGGACTTCTTGTCACACGTCAATAGTAAATATAAACAAGGATTATTCACATAAGCATTTCTGTATGGAGTAACAAAAATATTATAAAACTTTAACAATCCTAACCATCCACAGGACGGTAAAGCAAACAAAATTGGCAGGTAAGGTATTTTCCTTGTAAATGAAAAGAATCATCAGAGCTCCTTGAGATGCTGAGTTTTGGAACAATAGTTCTCTTCAATATGCCGGGTAAGAAGAGAGATTCCATAATGTGAGGTACTCGAGGCAGCATAATAGGATGTTACAGTGAGTTGAGTGAATTTTGGAAGCACATAACCTGAAAATTCCACATGTATCCACATTACTAAAAGGTATTTAATGCATATAGTATCATCGCCACGGTAAACTACAAGACTTAATACACCTCTGAGTGAATTTTCTTATGAAAAGTGTATGACATACCACATGGCAAGTAACATATTCTAGTGTAAACATCAGTTCAACCTATAAGCAATATTGATAAAAGAGCCTGGATTTCAAGTATCAATTACCAAATATTACATCTTAATGCTAAAGTAGTCAACTGAAATAAATAAAGGTGCAATTACAGCAAAGCAATGCCATTTAGGGACACCAACTACCGCAAAGCTCCACTCGAGTCACCTAATAGGGTTGCCAGAAGTTGTGGCATGAATTGCAATATGCCCTAAACACAGCATTACAACCACAATGATTTTTCAAAATTGGAATCTATTATGTCTTTTTCATTTCTTTTTAAACAAAATCCCTTTTCTACCCTCTCTAGAGCTGGCAAGATTTCTATTTTGCTTTTGCATATGCTAAGGAAGTTCCTACTTTGTCCTCACTTAAACCTATTTTCCACCAAGGTGTGCATATACGGTCAATTGATCATGACTGCAGGTTGCAAGATGGCAAGGGCTGAACTTGTTACGAACTTAAGATACTAGACATAAAAGCAAAACACTAGGGAAAAAGCCAAGAACTGAAGGAGAACTCTCCAGTATTATAGTTAGCTCAGTGAAATATACGTAAACGAGAACAAAAAAGGCTCCTACAGACCTTCGAGATGAAGCTCTGTCCCCCTTGCCACAGTAGTATTGCAACATTCAAATGGACCTCTCCCTCTCAAACCCATCTCACACTACCCCTAATTTTGGTATAACAAACTGTTCAACAACCCACCAGCTCTGCTCAGCCTAACATTTCGATCCTCCGCTAGATTTCCCTCTTCATTCCTCTGGTAAACCCTCCAAACTTCAGGCCGGGTATCGTTAACTCTCCTTCAGATTCATGGGCCCTATCACAGCCCTCCTCTTGAAGAATTTCCTTGTCCTCAAGGAAAAATGTGGGAAACTAAGTAATCAATAGATTTTCCCGTCCATTTCACTAATCACCGGTGTACAGCCTCTCCAGCTTCAGGTAGTAAATTCTCACTTTCGTCTCTAAAAATTGTTAGGGTTATTCCTAAGATTTATAAATTAAGACATTAGTCCTTCATATTTAAAACTGCAATCTCGTTCATCCCTAACTTCAGTTCACATGAAGATTGAACGATGGAGCAATGCCTAACAAGACATCAAGATCGTAATTTTCCAATGCTCATCAGGCTGCAGCCCACTCGAACAAAAGTTTATATACTACTATGGCAAGTGGGATGACCTGGACGAAAAGATATCAGCTTCGATGTTTTTGATAAATTGTTCAATAGACCCTCTATGCCTCAAGTCCAAAAACTCTTCGAAAGGATTTTTGAATCCCTAATGCATCAAGCTATTAAAGGCTCTCTTGAATTTTCCCCGTGCAGGAGGATAGAGATCAGAATAAGGCAAGAGATTGAATCTTACTACAGGAAGACAATCTCCTTGTTCCACACTCCAGCAGAGAAATACTACTCACCTTAGTGGCCCCCACTATCCACATCTGTTCCCCATAAACCATCCAGTCCCTCGCTCCTCACAACTTGAGCTTACCATCTCACTTATCCTTTTCTTTCTTCTAGAATATACTTTCCAATTGGCTGGACATTTTTGGCTTAAACTGGAAATGTGATCAACTTCCGTATTGGGCTCAATGGCCTTATCATTAGAAGATCCTACTTGCCAGAAAAGGTTATACCAGTGGATTGCTGACCCTTCCATGCTTAGCCTAATCAACTAATCCTTAATGGACCTCCAGGTATTTTGGACTTCAAAATAAACTTTAAATCGACTTATCCATCAAAATGGCTATTGGGAGCTTCCCCTTTCTAATGGATATACAATACTCCCTCATATGGTGTACCTTGCACCCCAACTAAGGTGATACACACCTACCGTTAATTTCCAGTTGTGGAGACACCAGTATTTAGTTTTCAGTGAAATATACAATTTAAACCTAACTTAGTCCAACAAAACCAGCTTATAAAATGTGGATTGTCTCCAGTTATATATTATATTTTGACATTATTTCTAATTGATATGAAACCTTTTTCTTTTTTTTTCCAATCCAGATGATTATAGATATTAAAAAAACATGTCTCTTTTGCTCATTTATTACTACTAAAACTAATGTCTTTGGTATTATCAGTTACACCTTTAACTTGAGCTGTGAGTCATGATGTTTTCATGCATTTTCAATTATAGTTAGCTGATACGTTAGTTGTGATTGTAAGGCTATTTTTTCTATTTCGGTCATCATACATGCATTTATATTTGTTTGAATATTATTTCGTATACTGGGATCTTGTACTCCATGTTACTAGCACACCATACTTGTGTCCTATACCAAGGTAGTATCCTGAGATTTACAACACTTATTCAAGTAAACCAATAGGAAAAAGCAGAAATAAATGGGGTATAACATATCATTTCATGCTTCCTTTTATGTTAAAGCCACTACCGTGAAATAGTTGTCAAATATTCAGCTATGATTCTGTGAGCACTATTAAGAATATAAGGAACCAAATTTAAGCCTAAGATGTAGGCATGTGCAGAAGTTACCTCCAAATGCAGCACTTATGCCTGAGAATATCAACAATGGAGGAATCTGTGAACAAATCATAAAATAAATAAGTTAACTATAGAATAAAACCAAACTCTGTGGTAAATCACGGCATCTGATATGCTAAGTATAAAAGGAAAGCGTGAAGAATTTGAAACCAACTTCTGTACAAAGCATCAACAAAGCATAAAGCCAAGTAATATTTAATTTGCAAAGCAAACTCAAAAGTCAATCAAGGTCTACATACCCCAACTACAAAAGGAAGCCACTTCGGTCCCTTCAGACCACGTTGAAGATATGGTAAACCTACAACCAAAGATAATTAGCAATATCCTCAACAAAGGAACATGAATTTTAATTTTAATCCACAAGCAGCACAAAGGATTTAACATCATCTCTAAACATTATAATACAACATCAACAACAAAGCCTTATCCCACAGCGTGAGGGCGGCTACATATGGATCCGACGACAGCATTTGGGTCGATTACAGACCAAAATTTCAAAGATGTTATATGTGCTACATAATTCCTAGCTAAAAAATAAATAGTTAAAACGTTTTTCATACTAAATGGCCTGAATTTAATCTAAAAAGACATCAGATATCAAAGTTAATTTAATCTCCTATGGCTTACCACAAAGAAGAAAACAAATAATTAAACTTACCTGTATTCAAAGCATGAACTGCACTAAGCATACCACCAATCCCCGAGCCAGCCTATTCAACGGCAAACACAAAGACAATAAGCATCAAGAAAGAACACTCATAAAACAAACGTATAGCCAGAATTCGAGCCCAAAAAAAGTTAGTTTCGAGAAACAAAAACCGCAATTCTTCATTAACCTCAATTCCATTAGAATAATAAAATCAATATCGTAATGATACGATAACCTCAAAGCGGACTCAATTGGGAAGAGAGGAACTTACGACAGCAGTAGCATCGTGCAAGACCGGAGTGATGGTCCACTCGCCTCTCTCCTGATCGCAAAACAAATACAATTTCGTTGGGTCAATTCATCGAACACCTTAAGCGCAGTTACAAACAAAAACGTTGAGAAAAAACAGAGTGAGAAAAATACTAACGGAATTAGGGTTGAGGAGAGAGAGACAGCGCGGGCATCGTGGGGAACCGAGGCCAGGGTTGAGGGTGGGATCGTGCTGCAGATTTCCGTTCCTTAGCTTCTCTTCGTAGACCTCTCGAGTACCCATTCTTCTCTCTCTGTGTGCTACTTCGATCTGTGTTACTCAGGTTTTAGAAAGACGAAGAAGAATGAAAATACTCGCAATTTTTCTTTATTTAAAAGATCTTTGTGACTATCTTTTCGTTATTATTTTTTTCGATCATGGGTTTATCTTTTAGATAACAACTTATTCAAATATCTTTTGCATATCTTAAGGTAGAATATTTATTCAAATACATTTTCAGAATAAAAATATATATTTCCTAAGTGGTGAATTTTCAAAAAATGAATATTTTTAGAGGTAATCCTTTTAGAAAATAAAAACGGATTCCGTTTGTTAAAAATGTTCATCTCGTTTAATCCTATTAGATTTTATTTTCAGTTTTAAATTTAGATTTAAGTTATATTTGATAAGCTTTTTAACATCTTAATTTCATATATGTGGTAATGTTTGTGTTTTCTTAATCAAATGGTTAAATATGTATAAGAATATTTTCAGTAAAATTTGGATTTAGAATTATAATTTAATCTAAAAGCAAATGCAAATTTTGAGTTTTTTCTATTTAAATTATCAGTCTAAAACATTTTTTATTTGAGTGGAATGAAGAACGTATATTTTACTGGAGCATCTAGATTCTAAGGCAAAAAATATATATTTGTTTTGATTGACATTTGAATTTCTGAAAGAGTATAAAAATAAAGATTTTCCTTTGCACAAATTGATGGAAAATAATTTAAAAAATTAAAATGCTACTACTGAAATTATAATAATTCAAAGTATCCTAACTTGGCAACAAGAAAAACACAACAATATTTACTTAAGATTCAATTAACCATAAAAGATTAATAGAGCAAACAAAATTAAAAAATAAACTATCTATAATATATATATATTATAGATAGTGTTAAGGAATTTTGAGAAGGAAAACGCCATTGTTATGTGAGAATGAATAAGCACTTCTATTACATCTGATAACAAAGTATCCTTCTAGAATATGTAGTAATGAATAAGCACTTCTCACATAATCATTGTCACAAAACCTAATAAATATGTCATACTAATTTTACACAGAACATATTAAGAAAAGATTAATTTTTAAAAGTAACACTTAATATAAAATTAAATTTGATTCTTAAATATTATAACATGGTGACAAGATAAGTAATTATGATATTTTTTGCACAATTAAGTCTTTAGTTGACTAAATTAAAATATATAAACATCAAAATCCTAAAGCCATTTGTATTTTCAAAAATATCTAATAATTGAAATTTTTGGTTCTTACTTCACACAAACTAATGTAACAATTAATTATCCAATACATTATTTTTTCTTTTTCTCTTATAAATAACCTTGATTTGGCTTAGGGTTAAGTAGATCATGTCACCGACACCCACCACAAAAACTAAACTTTTGATTTTGGATTTAACTAAGAAAATTTGCAAGCATCTTAAAAGTGTTAGTTTAAGAATATTTAGTAACTTCTATTAAACTTGTTTAACTTTTCAATTTATTAACTATTTTCTTTAATAATTTTATTCTTGTAGCACACTTTATTTATTTTATTAAAAAGGTGGCCTCGTCCTTCAAGCCATTCATTATAAGAATAACACTAAATCTTATTTACAAATAGTGACCAACAACAGGGGATATGAATAATAAGTAACCTTTGATTTAATTGACCATCACATAAATTAAACAATTTAATTTTTTTATGTAACCCAAGTGCGTTTGTCTTCAATCAATCTATAAAATGACAATTTATGTCTTCCATCAGTCTATAAAATGACAATATATGTACAGTAAAGTGAATCAAACCACTACCATTGTTTAAGAAAAGTATAAGGCGTATGTATAGGAAAATGTTAGTACACGTGACTCTGAACCCTTTATCAACCGGTGTTATTGCATATGTGGATACCGAATTTCACAAAAAAGTTTTTATTACATAAGGGCATATTGATTATTAAAACTTTTGTTTATAAATATTAATTATTATAAATAAACAAATTATGTTTTATTTCAAAACTATATACTAAAATATAATTAATTATTAAAAAAATGATTTAAAGTTAAATTATATCTTATTTATATTTAAATAAGATCTTTATAACAATAATTAAGAGATTTATTTAATTGATATAAACATAATTTTTTTAAAATTACTTATTTTTGTCTATTTATATAACTGCACAGAATTTTTAACTGTAGTCTTCTTAAAAATTTTATTTAAACAAATATTTTTATTTTATCTTTTTAAAAAAAGTAATATAAAAATAAGTCCCAAAAATTAATAAATACTAAAATAAATAAATATTTTTAATGTATAATTAATTATTAAAATAAAAATTAACATGAAATTATAACTTATTTAAACAATATATGGTATATAGTTTTTTTTTGTAAATATTGAATTAATATTTTGGATGGAATGAAAAAAGGAGATACGAGTTGTTTTTAAGTTGAAAGAGGTGTTAGTATATTATTGTCTCCAAATTTGTTTAAGTTGACAAAAGATCCTATTTAGTCTTATTAAGAGATGGTATTAAAAAAACTCACCTACCAATAGAACAATTAAGACAAACATAAATGAACTTTTATTTTGAAGACATAAATTAAATTTTATTGTACAAAATTGTTGGTTGTGGTTGGTGATTAGAAAGTTCAACAAAGTCAAATAATTATATATAAAGGGTTAAATTGCTTCTATGTGCAGTGGTGGGGGTTGGCCCAAGACCAGTGTCCCTTGTTTGATGTCATTGTTAAGTGGTCATTGGTGAAGGTCAGGGTGTGTAACATGTAATTAATTAAACTATAAAAGATCAGAAACTTTAAATCAGTTAAACATTTAAATACAATTGGTTAAACACTTTGAATGTGCAGTGACCGTAGGTGTAAAACCATTGTTTGTTGGTTGTTATTGTTGGTAGGTGGTGCATCATGAAGCAAGACACACTTTCAATGGCACGGTGCAAAACATGTATGCAAAACATGTATGTTATTGTAATTTTGAAGTGATGGACCCTATATTTCGTGGTTATGAATACAATTGATTAAACACTTTGAATGAATGTACATTGTTAGTGGTGGGCACAATATCACTTTTAGTTGATTGTCCTAGTTTTCATTCACTACCGTACTGTTAAGAACTAAAACAATATTATGAAAGCAAGAACTTCAACAGATTGGAAGAATGACTTGCATTACTATTGAATGAGATGCGGAAGCTACTTATAGCTTTACAGACTAAAAGAAAACAAACTACTCTTCTACGTTGTTCCTAGAAACATGGTAACAGACTTGACTAAATTAAATAGCGATAGATCCTAAAGACTAGGACTTTTATTCTAACAGAATAACAAACTAAGACTAAATCTTATCATTCCCTCCCCTAAACTAGACTGCCTAAGCAGCTAGTTTATCTTTGGCGCATCACAG
>Ga0209700_103087_pt1 | contig 32520 bp, 17 predicted proteins | sample SiratroredBW_FD_187528 | JGI IMG/M metagenome (GOLD analysis project Ga0209700, IMG submission 187528) | Root nodule microbial communities of legume samples collected from California, USA - Siratro red BW (SPAdes) (version 2) | ecosystem: Host-associated > Plants > Roots > Nodule | place: USA...
ATACGATGGTTGAATCTTTTCTATTATGTTTTTTAAATGTTTGTGTTAAAAAAAAAGATTTATACTATATATAGATATATATATATATATATGTATATATATATATGTATATATATATATATATATGTATATATGTATATATATATGTATATATATATATATATATATATATATATATATATATATATATATATATATATATATATATATGTATATATATATATATACATATATATATATATATATACAGAAGGATTAAAACTAATTTTTTCCAAATTGGAAAGATTAAAAAAATCAATTTTATATTTAGAGAAAAAAATAATTATTTCAAATTTAATTGTTTTAAACATATTGAAACATCTTTTAATCCAATGTTTAAAAATAAATTATTCATTACCGTTATTTTAAAAATAATAAGAAAGAACAAACAATCTGTTTTAAATCTCATCAAAATTTAGTAAAAGACAAGGAGACTAGAAACTACCATGATTCAAAATTATTCCATTATGTCTGCTGACAGAAGAGGGAATTGCGGAAAGTGATAGCTTTGGTTTTTATGATTGAAAGAAAAGACTTAACCTCTTATCTAATTTAATTAAAATACTTTTGCCTTAAGTTGGGTACACTAACTTAGATGTGTGTTATTTTTCTTTTTACTAAGTAGTAATTAATAGTAAGTTGTGTTGGATTGAGTTAATGGATAAAAGAAATAAAAGTTGTTTCACAATTCTATGAAAAATATATATTTTTTCTTTCCCAAATTCATTTTGAAATTACATATATTTTTTATTAAATAGTCCACATGAAAAAATTAAATTTAGTCTTAAATTAAAAATAATAATGTAGAAATAGGAAGATGGAAGAGTGTATTTATTGAACTTTCGAAATTTAATCTGTAGGCAATAAACTTATGTTGTCTGATGTTTGTGTTCTAAGAATGGTTTGTTAGCAAGAATATATTTTTATAAATAAAATGTTAGTTTTCTTTTTTACAGAAAAAAAGTTAGGAAAGATTGAGTTTATATATTAAATTCATCATTGAAGTAAAAAGTTGATAGAATATGACACATAAGTTTAGAAATTTAAGAATTATTTTTTATTAAGGCTTTATATGGACTGAAAGATGATAACAAAAAAAATAGAAAAATACTAGGAAATATAGTTGTTTTGAATAGAAGGAAAATAAGTAGATTTGAATGAAAAGTCTATAATAAATGTAATGGATGTGATTGGCATTATATTTTAATATATATTTAAAATAATTTATAAAATAAACTTTTAGAAATTATTTGATATAAAAATAAATTTTTAAATATAAATTAGATTTAAAATAAATTTTAAATTTTAAAAAATTATTATTTAACACTATATACTATATATTATAATACAATTTGTATATATAATGATAATCTCTTCCCTGTATTGATTTTGAAAAATCTTTACCTACATAATCGATTATATTTTAAAAAATTATCATAATCGATTCTATTTTAAAAGATTATGTTATTTGTAAAATAATCATTATGTGTTAACTTCTTTTCGAATTTTTCCTATCTCAATATTGAAAAGAAAATTAATGTCTCATTTTTTCATATTTTTAATTATTTTAATACATCGTCTTTCGAGATTTCTTCACCATTATGTATCTTCACTTTTCTCAACTTCAAACAAACAATAAGGATGATGGAACGAATGTTGGAATAAAGAAATTTAGACAAATAAGAAAGAAATGATATTTAATGTATATGTGGTTCTCTTTTAATATTTATTTTTATAAAAATATAGAAACAATAAATTAAAATAAAAATATGTTATATAATAGATTAGTTGAATGCATACCAATAAATACTATAACTGCACTTTTATAAGTATAACAATACAAAAAAGTATATTAAATTGTTTTTTTAAAATTGACAAATTGTATTTAATAAAATTTTGATTAATTATTTGTTCATAAAAAATAAATAATCAGGTAATACGGTGATTGAAGTTTTAATTCTAAAATTATATTAATTAATTCCATAATCAAGTGTCATATGAAGATTTGAATTCTAAACCACTCTATTAACGACTTAAATTACTACTACTTAATAATGTAATATTTATTAAACAAATAAAAATGTTCAACCGAGAGTTCCGAATAAAGATTACTATAATTCAAATTGGTAGATATTTTGCATAGTAATATTGTCAAAGAAAAACATAATTTTTTAGATGTAACTCTTCATAAATTGTTACAAAGGTTTTACATTAGTGTTGGGATTGCTCTTAGGAAGATATATTTGAGAGGAAGAAAAAATATGAAAGGAAAAACAAAGAATGTATTATGGAATGAAAATGTCAGAACTTCAAACTGAAAATTCTTTGAAACACTAATTATAGAGTGAAGCTATATATGCGATGGTTTCTCAATATCTGCTCGAAACTCTCACTTGGCTTCTCCACAGGATGAGAATGTGTCCCTTCATATGTTGTTACCACAATCTCTTCGTCTTTGCTATGCCGTTGGATTTGTTTCTTCACATTGCACCCTCGATAAGAACATCTGTAGTAACTTCTGAAACCACAAAAATAGCAAAAAGTTCCAATCATGGAACTAATAAAATAAGGGTTTCGTTGGAAGTAATAAACTAACTTCTACGTTGACTTGGAATGTTTCAAATGAGAACATAAGTTTTTGTTGTTGTTGTAGCATGCTTTAAAAAGTTGAAATTTTTCTGTTATGTGCTTAAGTTTTCTATATCCCAGATGAATATAATCTGTGTGAATATGATTGAAAAGAAAAAAACAAGACAAACCTGGGGAATTTATTGTTTTTCACGGCCTTTTCCCCATACTTTCTCCACCGATATCCATCATCCAGTATATCAACTTTACTCCTTGTTTGAAATGCAAATCTGTGCTGCTTCATTTCTTTCCCAACTTTCTGGCTTGGCTCTTGAGTTCTTAAAAAACCTCCACCCTTTTTCACATGATGAACATTCGAGTTATGATGATGATCATAATCACCAAGTTTAAAATAAGAAGCAGAAGGAGATAATGAAGATGAGATACGGTTCAGCACTTGATGTTTCTCCATTGAATAAGAAATAAGAAAAGAAGATTGTATAGATATATATATGACAAGACATGTGTTGTGTATATATAGGATAATATTGATGAATTCTAAGAAGGTGAAACATGAGGGCTGCAAGCAAGTCAACAGGTCTGGTCAGATCCAATTTACCTGACTAAGCACACTTACTAATTCTTTTTTTCAGTTCAAGTTTTCAATAAGGATAAGAAAATAAATCTTAATAGTTTTCATTTTACACACATATTCAATTAAGAATTGTCATTTAAACTTAACTTAATCTTATAAAACCGACTTATAAGGTAAGATTTACATCCACTTATAAATTAAATCATTCAAAATTCTTTTTTTTAATCAATGTGAGATCTCTAACACACTCCTCTCACGTCAAGACTCTTTAATTCGAACTGTGAGACTATATATATATATATATATATATATATATATATATATATATATATAAAGGGTGGTTTAATAACGATATAATAACAAATAACCTAATAGCATCAACAATTTTGTTCAAATAGGATTAAATACTATATTAAAAATAGACTTCAAACTAGTTTAGTAGAGTTGAATTAGACTTAAAATCTACTCCTAATAATTATTTCAATTATTAACCAGATTCAATAAAATTAATGTTTTTGAACTAAAATTATAAATTTTTATTACATTTAAAATGAACTATATTATATATATAAAAATACATCTACCTCTAATAATATTAGATATAAATATATCTAATAATATATTTTGTATTATCAGCATGCATTTGGTCATAGTTGCCGTGAATAACATGTAATGTAATCAAGTAATGCGCAGACATTATAAATTCCATTTTTCCATGTCAAAGGTGCTAATGACCTTCGTCATTTGAAACGCATTAATTTAATTATTTTCAAATTTATTTAACCCAAAAGTTGTACAAGAGGTAGAAGCTGGGTGAAATCCACGTTGTTCATATTTGAAAAGTAAATTAATTAAGCGTCCATAGAATATAAAACCATGTTATTATCTAATCTTATCTGAAGTTTATTAATTTTTATATTGCTATTATTTATTATTGATTACGTAAAAGTTGTTCGAGTGAATCTATTTAAGCATTTCTAAGCTGTTTCTGAACATGTTATATTTACTTTTTTCTACACATGGTTTACATTTTGAATCTTTTAAGTAAAAGGCGTAAGCATTTTGTCAACTGAGGAAACGTGACATATTAAGATTTTGAAATGAGAAACATGAAGCAGAGAAGATGGAGTTGGATTCGTGAATCATGGCGGCATGAACGTGAAATAGGTCATTATAATCATTAATAAAAAAAAAAAACGCCTAGTTTCCATGAAATTGCTAATGAAAACGACATCAGCAGCTTGTCCAGTAGCTAGGGGAAAGAGAAGAAACTGGCCAATTGTTTTCGGCACCCATCAATTTTTTAAAATAACAGTTCTGCCCTTAGTAGTTTTGAGAGGTATTCCCAAATCATTATTCCAGAATTTTAAGTTTACTTAAAATATTTTTCAGAATATGTTTTTGGAAAATAAATTTCAAAATATATTTCTGAACTATGTTTTGAAAAACAAATTTCGAAATATATTTCTAGAAGTTATTTTTCAAAAACACTTCAAAAATCTCATTTTGAAAATATGTTTCGAATTGTATTTTTCGTGATTCAACCTTTCAAACGCAAAAAATGTTTTTCAGAATCTACTTTCTGCAAATTAAAAAAAAAAAAAAAAACTGCACGAAAATAGGATTAAGGAAGTAATTAATGAGGTACGTAAAGCAATTTCCAAGAAACTCTGATTGATTACATCTAGAGTGTGTAATTGACTAAGTAGTTGGACTTTAAATTAATGAATATAAACAATCAGATTACTTTTTAATTGGCTTTCTTTTTGCATTTGAGCTTTCAGTTGTTTGTTACCTAAGTACGTAACCATATTTCAATTCATTCAAGCACAATGAAATATTTAAAAGTGAGAAAATATGATTTTAATCTTTGAACATCAAATTTGAGACTGAAATATGTTTTTAAAAACTGCGTATAGTTCTTCCAACAAATTTAAATCATAATTTACTATGTGAGGAATTAGAATAAACTTTCTTTTAATACGAGAGTTAAAAGAAGATTTACCCCAAATTTAGAAACTAACAATATAATTAAAAACTGTGTATATCTTAAAAGTAACTAGCTATTAAGATTGCACAAAAAGACATACAATTGCTTTCAAAATATAAAAACTCTTCACAGTGCTGGTAAAAAGAGAAGGCTTCACAAAGTAACTTGGTCTTAGCGTGTGTGGGCCTTTACCAAATTATATGCACTTAAAAATTTATACTAACTCCTTTCAGCGACTATTAAAAACCAAATTGAATGTTCTCTGAAGTAGAATCCCGCTTTGTTGGCTCTCATTTACCATTGTAATGAACATCCAATTTATGTTTTTCACATTGCACTGACTTTTCTTTCTAAAAGGACAACACAAACAATTCAAAAACCACAATGAAACCCTTCGACATATCATCCACTGCCAATAAAAGTAAGTTCTCAAAACAAATGCTTGATTTACACAAGGAAAACCCTCCACGTCGAAACTCATATTTCATCTTCTTCAAAGGGATCTCGTTCGGGGTAGTCACCAACCTGACAAGGAAATGTACAGATAAATGACATTTTTTGCACAAACGTTAACTGAAATTAAATGCATTTTTATGCAAATAAGGGTAAATAGCACCTAATTTTCCTCTGTTCTTTATTTTTTCTCATGGAACTAGGATACGGTTGTCCACTGCCAAAGGCAATGAAGTAACATAGCGAAATTACATAAGCCTCAACCATTTAGTTTTATATTGCAGCTAAAAAGGGTGCTAGCATGATTTCATTGATCTTGTTTCATTATATTTTTTAAAAAGACAGTTTGATTTAGACCATTAGAAGCAACCAACTTAAATTAACATTAAAAACTCTCAAAAGCAAACCAACTTTTGAGATTATTGTGGAGTTTTTGGATCTTAGGACTCCGTTGTTATCTGTGCCCACCAGGGACTGATGTGTGAAGTTTCTCGATGCTTTCTCCTGTACCTCAACTCAACCATGAATATGATGCAATTGGAGAAAGATTTAAGTGCTTTTGAAAACTTCTCTATTGGAAATATAGTTTTTATTTTTCTGTAGAAAATCTCTCAAAAGTTCTTTTATCTGTATCTAAATTGGTTCATTTCACCCTCTATTCTCAGAGCATAAGGATGCTATTGTTGCACTTAAGCCTCAAATACCATCCTCTAGCACAAGTGTTTCTAATGTTCAAGTTTTTGTAAAGGTTTCTTTGGCTCTGATTGATGAAAGGATATTTTGGATACTTTTGGCTGGCTTCTTGAGAACATTTTCAGTTTTTAAATTGGTCATACTGAAAAACTTTTACCATTCAATTTTTTTATTGTATGAACAAGATTACCTCCCCCCTTATGCTCTCACTAGATATGCCCGTACAGATATTTGTTTCCAAATGGAGAAAGAAAATGAGCCATGCATCATTTCAAGAAAAAAAGAAAATTCATGATTGTAAGTAAAACACATATCTACACCCAACAAAAACTGTCCATCGAAGTAAAACTATGACTACATATTAATATAACATGCTTTTATGGACACATTGTGCAAGAAAAAAATAACATTTTGGATAAGAATAGGCATTTTAGATTCTATTTGGTGTAAAACATGTGACCTTCTAAATGGAATTTCGTCATGATGTTGAGGTTTGAGGAGGGATTGAGCAGCTTCTCTCCATTGATATTCTTTTTGTAATTTTTTATGTGTTAATTAACACTACTTTTATCAGAATACAGAACCACCATCAATATTGGAAAATATCCCAAGATTTAAAATATAATTGCAATGTGTTTCTAAACAAACCTTCACTTTCTCTAGTCTAACTATTCCACCATGAGATGGAGGACATTCAAAGTAGCGTACTCCCTTAACCCTGTAACATAACCAAGGAAAATTCTGTGAGAAGTGTGGACGTAATACTTAAGAAAACTTAACATGATAGGCTAATTGGGAGTTGAGTACACTAATTTGCACATCGTAAATAGATGTAGAAATTCTACTTACATGCCATCATGTTTGCCCAAGGGTTCGTCATATTGTACTCCAACCCAGAAACCAGGACCCAGTGATTCTGCCCGACCAACAAATTTTACAACACCTCTTTTTGCTCCAGGTTCAACTTCACATCTGGATCCTACCTTAATATTTTTGGAAATTGGAAACAGTAGAATAACAGAAAAACAATTAAAAAAGATTCAATGCATAGAAATATACCTATGATAAACAATAACGTGAACAAGAAAATATAAAACACTTTTTCAACAATACATAGCATAAATAAAAAATGAAGGAATCGAAAGGAAAAAAAATACCAAGAGATGTATCAAATAATAACATTCAAAATTCATGCAAATACTCAAGTATTTGAGGCTACTTCCTACCACAAGCAGTACTCATTATACTACTAGCAATATACATTATACAAATTGTAACTCTTACAAAACATTGTGTCCAATTTACTGTTAAAAGCATTTCATTTCATATTCTATTTGGTGGTTACACATGCCTTCTTTAATTTGTTGGTTGGCCCATCCATTTTCCCATAGTCATTTTCGTCTTATAAACCCTTTTTTTCATGAGTCATCCATCCCCGCCCGCTCTCCTCTCTTGTTTAAAACTGGTTTCAGTTGAGCCCCAAACTAACCAAAGTTTTCTTTCTTTTTTTTCTCTACTCGACCAGGGAAAAAGATGAAAAATGCCTGCTATAATAGAATTTCCTATGCAGTACAAGAGACTTCAAAAGCTTGGAAACCAGTTTTTTTACTGTGTTGGATGTAAGAATGATGAGATCTCAGAATGGAGAAGATGCCCTGTTTTGATTCAGGGAGCAAGGGTGCATCAGGAATTTGATTATTGCCACTCCCCATACATCATAATTGTGTTCAATTTTGACACAAGGTAAACTGGGCTTGAGCAGTAATGACTTTTGCTTCAAGACCAAGAAACTCTTGCATGAATAGATTAAATCATTGTTGAATTCAAACTTTCGCCAATGCGCAAGCTTTGGGAATAATTGGCCCTTCACATTGTAAATTATAACTTAAGCTCCAGACCAGGGACAAGTATTAGATTTATACTTCTAAGTTAGGAGTTTTATTACTCATAGGGCTAGGCTTGCGCTAGTTTTACTACAACAGCACATTACCTATTATTAGTATATATCAACGAGAAGGGGAATATTAGATTTTTTTGTTATGCACATCTATCATCACATCTTATATCAATCTAATCTCGTATTGTTTACAGTATCTCTATTCAATTTCCCGCCTACCTTATAATTTCAAAACTATATTTGATAAAATAAAATATACAATAATATAACAGACAAACCTTGATATTAGCACAGAGGTCTTCCATACTGGTGTCTGTTATCTGTACAATGAATGTCAAAGGTTAACCAAAAGCCAGCATGGAACCATCTCAATTTCCAAGAAACAGATGACAACCTCTAATATAGATGATAGTTTTTATCTGCACGTGCAATCAGAAAGCACTAAAACAGCAGACTAGGAAGGACGAATAAATCAAATGCTTACCTTCGCCTCCACAGTGGCAGGAACTTGGGAAGTAATTTTCTCTTTATATTTTCTGAAAGTGTCTGTTACAGTCAAGTAAAACATAACTAATAAGCTACAAAGCCCCTTAGTATGTAAATAAGAATATAAAATACTAATATTTTCTCATTGAGACATGCATTGATGATAACCTGTAAGTGTGGTATTTTGACACCGTATATACTTCAATCTAAAAAAACAAGATCATACCATTACCCGTTCAAAGGTGACAGCACAATTTTTACCAACAACGATTGAAAATTTGAAATCACTCATCAAAATAGTAAGTCATACCAAAGATGATATCTAAATAGTACACACTCAGCCGTATAAAAACTTCTACATCTACAATACATGTCTGTTCAACTCTATTTGCAATGCCGAAATCGCATTAAACACGGAAATTTTGACAAATGCAAAGACCACCTTCCATGGGAATTCGAAAAAAAAAGAAAAAAAAGAGGGCTTTTAGGGGACATGCCTTGTCGCTTATTATAGGCTTCTTCAGAAATTTGGTATTTTTCAACCAACGAAGTATCTTCGAGCCAGCCACCAGAGGAGATGGAAGACGGGTCAAGATCCACAACATGCAAACGAAACCTGGCACAGGAAAACGCAATGGGAAACCGCGGAAGACGAGTGGAAAGGAAAACCCTAAAATACAAACCCATCAAGAGGGGAATAGAAGCCGAGAGGTTTGGAATTATCAGAGAGATCGGCGATTTTGTCGTTGCGCGCATCGTCGTAGAGCTCAAGGTGCATGGAGTTAACAGAAGTGCCGCATTTTTTCCAGAGCTTATCCTTCACGCCTTCCACCGAGAGCTGAAGCGAGAAGCGAATATCGGAGTTGAAGGTTTTGAGATTGGAATGAGTGACCCGCAACACCACCGAGTCGTCCCCATGGAGTTGGATGCTGGACGCCATCCCCTCCCTCACCACTTTCTTCTCTTCCTCTTTACTCTCTCTCTGTTACTGTACACTATTCTATTTCTACAAATTTCTACAAATTTTATTTGGATATATGATCCTAAACGAAAATTTTAACCTATGTTTCTGATATTATAATTTCAAAAATAAAAGAAAATAAATTTATTTTGACTTTAAAGACAGACTTGTAATTATACTTTTTATTTACACACAATAAATTAACTATATTTAATTTTATACTGTTTTTTTTTTTATCACAATTTACAAATTTATCAATTAAAAAATGAATTACAAAATCTACGTTAACAAAAAGTATCTTCTAATTACACGTATACTAGTTTTACCATGAATTTGATATTTCCCTCATTGGATGTGCATGTGTTGGGGTGAAATGAACGTAACACGAAAATGCGTAGTTGGTGTTGTATTGATGAGAAACAGAGGTGCTTTCAATTGTCGACTCCAAGCTTTACAACATTACATCTTAGAAAAAGAGTGATTTGATGGCACAATCGACATGGCTAATGATCCACTTGAATCCTGGTTCACATTCCATTCACAACCACCCTGGGATGCACTGCATGGCATGACACAAGTATTCCTTCGACCATAAAACCATTCCATTATTTCTGGTAACAGGTGTACCACCTGGCGATGATGGGCCCAATACCAGGCCCAAATCCCTGACAAGTTATACCAAAATTTCTAGAATTTGTCAATTTTAATAACATTGACCGTCACAAAACTAAAAACTGATTAGGGGACACGTGGTTTTCGGCGAGCTCATAGAGCAAAAACGGTCGCTAAAATGTACATGAAAAAGTTTGGTTTACGTGTTGAGATAGTAAGCTTCCACGGCAAAAGACGAGTGTGTTACGTGTATTGTGTGATCTGGGTCTTGATGGTTTGCCAGGTGTCAATAACACTGAAGCTGGTAATCAGACATGTTGACACCATTGTCAAACAACGATTAACCTTACGTTGGAGATTATGGTGAATATATAGAACATATGGTGAAATGTTTGATTAATTTGTGGAGTGTCTGACGTGGTGGTGATTTGGATGGATAGTGATGTTTGGGCAAGTAACCTGAGGAGCTAACCCCGATTAAAAGGGCCCAAATGAGTGTGGGTTTGTGGAGGTTTACAGGGCCACATGTGAGTGGTTTTGAAATTGGAGCTAAATTATCTCTGCAGTTTGCTATCTATATGACAGTCCAGTTACGTTGGCGTGAATTAGAGATGTCGTGCCAAAAATAAAAATTAAATCACGTGTCACATCCACTTCAGATCCACTGATTGGGGACCATGGAGAAGGGATATGCTTTGGTTCTCTTTTTCCTTTTTTTTTATCTTTAAAAATTATAATTATTTTCTAGAAAGTATGATCTTTAATTACATATGTACACTACCTTTTCCATCTTTTCTAGAAATTATATTTCTTTATACTGAATGACTTACAAAATCATCTTAATTTTCACACGTAGGTTCCTTTTCATTTATTCCTTATATTAAATTTGTGTGTGTCAAATGGTGATCACGTTTAATATTTTTCTGTTGTGATTTTTTTTTTTTTTATAAAAAAAGTGATGGAGTAGAGAAGTACTCATTGCATAGTTTGTGATAAGGGTTGGAGAGGTAAGAAAGAGAAGAAAATAACAGGGTTTTCTAAGATGAAAATGAAGTTCAAAATTCGAGATGAATTCAAGATAAAATGGTTTCCTAAAAATAGAACTGTATTCTTCTGATTGCGTCGAGTTCTTTATCTCGAATGTACAATAGTAAAATAATAAAATTAAAAATACATTTTATAATAATTAATTTAGATTATTTTATTTAATATTCCTGTTGATTATGAATATCACCGAGTAGTATATACTCATGATTAAGAAGTTCATTATAAATAAAAGTATTACCATCACATGCTCATAATTAAGAAACCTGTTATTTATCATTATAAATAGAAGTGTTGTCACTGCATATGATATTATCGTCACTTTGATAATAGAAATCAGTTGAACAATAGTAAGAAGTGGGATGTGATCGATCTCTACCGGTCACCCAACATATTGGAAGGAACAAATAACACTGTATTATAAATAATCAGTAATCTTCAAGATTTCTTTTTCTTTTTTCTTTTTCATTCATCTTTCTTATTCTCTTTTTATTTATTTCGATTTCACAGATTGAAGAAACCCATGTGCGTGATTGTCAATTGTCACCTTTGGTATACAGATAAACATTGAACAAATTCATAATACTAAAAGAAGACACTTAACAAAAAAAAAAACAGAAAACAAAGAGACATTCATCAAATGAAAATCTCATTATCTAACATTCTTTCTTGAAAATATCCTCTTCCTTAATATTAGGGTTACCAGGAGTAATAATTGAGCAGTGCTAAAAACTTTTGATATTGATGAATAACATTATAGCAAACAAACTACTTACATAATAACGATACACTTATTAGTAACATTTTGCACGTCAACTCAATAATCAGCACTTGCATGCATCAGTATTATTCAATATGTCTTGATAGTAATTCATTACGTTAACTTGGAACTATCTAGCGACCAGTTGTTAGAAATTTGTCCTTTAAATGTGCGGAAAAAGTAAAACGAATGAAGTAATCAAAGTTCTCAGAATTTTCTTGCTTAATATTCACACCAGAATTTTGGAGAAAGTTCCACAAACTACAATTTTCTTTTTGTCATCATTTTGCATCCATCTATTCTAAGAAGTTGCAACATATAATCCAAATCCACTTCGAATATATTAAGGTTGGGTTCAAGATTGCGACCTAATAACGCGAGCATTAAAGCCTTATTATTGTTGTTCTATTGCAGGAGAATTAATAAAACCAAAGATAAGAATAATTAGGTGGTACTTTGTCTTAAAGTGAAATTGTGAATCTCTATTTGGTAATAATGATGTCGAAGGCCTTCAATCAAGTTAGGTGCATTACCTAAAACTAGTTATCTGCTTTCATTACAAGAACAACACTTTTATCATTGCTGTGAAGAAAATTTAAGACATTCACCAACCCATCCCAACCCCTGCAAAAAATGCACTCTTAGACCTACCCTCTTCTCTAGGGTACCCCAATTCATACACTAAAACCAAAATAAAATTTTTATCACACATACATAAAAAAATGGATGATTTTATGTGTTGATTTCTTTCTAGGTTACTTTTAAATATTTTGGTCCTTTTGAGGAACTTTTTTGCAAAGTAAATGAAAGATGTTTTTGAAGTTTATTTAAACGTACGGTGATTAATATGTTTTTTTGCAAATTCAAACAAAGATGTCAGTCCCAGTTGGCGGGTTCATTTGTGTGTTTGTATTATAATATTAAGAATTCAGAAAGAGATAGAAACTTTGTTTGATATCGGATTCTTTTGCTGAGAAAGTTTATAAAGTATGATGAGATATATTAATATAAGTTATGAAAGATGTACTAATTAATGATTAATATTATTCGATTTGCTATTAGGTGAATTAATGAGGGTGCATGTGAGTCCAGTACTGAAGTTCTGATTGGGGTTGGTGATAAGAGTACTGAAGCACATGGTAATCCTCAACCCTGCAACTTTCTGTTCCCTACTCTCAAATTCGTATGTAACGTTTTCACAAGTCATGTCTCCATCGGTAGGACCCTCAACTTTCATAACATGTATTAGAAATCGTTAGGGTTTTAAATGTGATTTTGGTATCGTATTAAATAGGAATGAAGATTTATGTATTTATTATTTTAAGGCTTTTGATCGAAAGTGGTTTTTGTCATGATTTCTTCTTCTAAAAACTCATCAAAAATTTTAATTGAATTATTAGATTTGGTAAAGTTTACTTAAAACTAAAAAATATTTTTTTTAATGCATTACTAAAGTTTATTTCAATATTATTAAACGTATCATTTCAGGTGCTATCCAACGGTTTATAAATATCTAATTTCACTAATTTCAAAACTTGAAAAATTGTGTTGTAAATTTTAAATTTGGTGCATTTACCCTTTTTTTTTTTTTCTAACTTGCCATTCACTGAGCAATAAAGAAGAATCTGATGAAGGGCCCTGGTTGGTTATTATGAGATTGTAATTCACCGTATCTTGTTGAGGGGTGGACCCGATAGTCAATGTTTGTAAGATAAATTCTAAGAAGAGTCACTATAAAAAGTCAAACCGAGACAATAACTTTTTATTTAATTCATTATATAATTTTAAATATTAAACAATGAATAAATTATTGTTTGAAGGAAGAAATAAATACTTATAGTTCAATGTAAAAATAAAAGAAAAATATAAGGTGGGCTTTGCAATCGATTTTTGTAGTATTAAAATAATGTTTGATATACATTAGTTCTTGTTTTATCCATTTTAATATAATGTGTTGAATAAAAGAATATATATTCATGTGAAGATATATTATAAAAAATAAGTCAGGGATGATATACAGGGTGAATCGTAGTTCAAGGCTTTAAAAATTCCGCTATCACATAGGACCGTTAGTAGTTTTTGAAACAGAAATATTGCATCAGTTTATTTTAACTTAAAATAAATGTTTTTGAAATACTTAAATTTTAGAAATGATTATTCACTCAAGAAATAGATAAAATTTAATAATAAAAAAGTATAACTTTTTTATTTTAAAATAAACAAATTAGACAGACATTTAAAAAACATAAATGTATTTATTTTATTGAATAAGCACCTTTTAAAAAGGACAAGCACAAAGCAACAGGCCCATTTGTTTTTATTGATATGTTTTTACTAATCATCAAGTAACTTGTTAACACTACAAACATAATTTCAACTCTTTTAAAGATAACACATTTTACACAATAAAGTCAAAACTCATTAGTTTAAACATAAAACTGAAAACATATTGAACCCTTCTAAACCTTTGTTCCAATCAAGTTCAACCTGCAAGTGTTTGCCTCATTGTCCACCACTTATTATTACCTCATTTTCACAAAGTTTAAGACAGCACTAGCTACAACAGTCCGAGTCACCAAAGCAAGAGTTTCAGGCCTCAACTTTTTTTTTTTAAGTTCTTATCATTTACAATATGAATAATGTTAGGATTTTCTTAAAGATAATAAAAAAACGAAGTGGTTAAAAATTATTATCTTTTATGTTACGTTTCTATAATTTGTTAATCATCATTTATCAAATTCCAGCTCATGGAGTCAAATAATGACAAAATATAATATATTAACACCCCCTCTTTAAAATGTAACGTGGAAAACATAAAGTTACGATAATTAATTAATTAAATTATTAATTGAATATGTTAAAGTCAAAAAATAAACGGATGGTAAATGAGATTTTAAGCTGTCAACAGCAAGGTGACGTAACGACGGTGGTAAAATGGGTGAGAACATCTGTTCCGTTGAAACAGAACGGAGGAGCAGGAGTGTGTGGTGGGGAGGGCCACAGGGGAGAGCAGAGATTCTAGAGAATTCCAAAACTGCCCAAGTGGAACATTGGAAAAACAATGGTAAAGTAAAATAGAGTACAGTGAGAGTGTAGCCACCACAAGTACCATGTGTAGGAAGCATGAAGCCCCCCGTTGCACGTGCCTCTTAAAAGATGCCACGTCATGTGATGATGATAGAATGAGTAGCTTCAAATCTGATGCCGCCTCTACTCCTACTACTACCAATTCAGCCACTCTTATAATAAATATAAATATATATAAGACATTAGAGAAATCACAAACGCAGCACAAATAAAAAGAGTGAAAATTTTCACAGCAAAAAGCATTAGCACCAAGCTTATCTCTGCAGTGAGTCCCACTACACCAATGGGCGAGGTCTCCGGAACCATTCATTCTCTTTCCTTCTCTTCTTCTTCTCATCAAATTATCATTTTCTCATTTCTTTGTTTTTTTTTTTTTTTTTTTTTGTTTCACCAGGAAGAGAAAAAACCAGAGGAAAGCAAAGTGGAGGAGAAAAAACCAGAGGAATCCAAGGAAGAGAAGAAACCGGAGCAAGACAAAACAGCAGAGGAGTCAAAAGATGAAAAGGAATCCAAGGAGAAGGAACCTGCGCCGCCGCCAGAAATCGTGCTTAGAGTCTTCATGCATTGCGAGGGTTGTGCTCGCAAGGTTCGTCGCTCGCTCAAAGGATTCCCAGGTAATAACCACTGTGTTCTTTTTTTTTTTTCGTTTGTGTCTCACTTCGCACGTTGTCTGAATGTTCTAGAATTTGTCGGAAATTTCAGGGGTGGAAGATATTCTGACGGATTGCAAGTCTCACAAGGTGGTGGTGAAAGGCGAAAAGGCGGATCCGCTGAAGGTTCTAGAAAGGGTACAGAGGAAGAGCCATAGAAAGGTTGAACTTCTCTCTCCGATCCCAAAACCACCAGCGGAAGAAGAGAAAAAGCCCGAAGAGGAAGAGAAGCCCAAGCCAGAGGAGAAGAAAGAAGAGGTTCATTTATCAATTCATCGTTTTCCTTTTACATGTTATTTTTTTTGCTTTTCAACTTCGGCTCATGCAAGATTATTTCGCTCTGTGCAGCCTCAGGTTATCACAGTGGTCCTGAAAGTCCACATGCATTGCGAAGCGTGCTCGCAGGAAATCAAGAGACGCATCGAGAAGATGAAAGGTTTGTGTAACGTTTTTTGTGTGCTAACGTTAAATTTCCGTCAGCCGAGGAATTTGTGTGTTTATTCCGTGATTCAATTTAAAACATTAAACAGTTACTTGCTACGAAAATCGTTTTGGTAGTTTCAGTTTGATTCTCTTGTGTTATTGAATTGTTAAAATATTAAAGTGGTCCATCCAGCTAGCAGAGTCACACGTTATTCTGTGACACTTGAATTGCATTTAATTAACATGAAACAGCCTACTTTTTTTCCTTATGTGCTTTTAACGTAACATTAATAATATTAAGATTGTTGGAAATGATGATGGCAGGGGTGGAATCAGTGGAAGCAGATCTGAAGAGTTCAGAGGTGAGCGTGAAGGGGGTGTTTGAGGCAGAGAAGTTGGTGGAGCACGTGTCGAAGAGGACAGGGAAGCATGCAGTGATAGTGAAGCAGGAACCAGAGAAGAAGGAGGGGGAAGCAAAAGAAGAGGGCAAAGAGGAGAAGAAAGGAGAAGAAGGTGAGAAGAAGGAGAAAGAGGGTGGTGAAGGAGAGGAAAAGAAGGAGAAGAAAGAAGGAGAAGGTGAAGGGAAAGCAGAAGAGGGAGGCACAGAAGAAAGCACAGTGGTGGAGCTGAAGAAAAGTGAGTATTATTTCAATCCTCCAAGGTATGGAATGGAGTTCTATTACCCTGGACCAGCTTACCCTCCCCAGATCTTCAGTGATGAGAATCCCAATGCATGTAGTGTCATGTAAAAAGGGAGGAATGGGATGGGTAATAGTGGAAGTTTGGGGGAATTATGGAATATGGGTGAGTGAGTGATTGATTGGTATATCCTGAGATAGATGTGCCCTCCTTCTGTACTTTTGCTGCTAAATCAAAAGTGAAATGAAATCTACACATAAGCTGTGGAGTTTTGTAATGCTTGTACTTTTCCTAAAATGTTAGTATAATATGAATTATGTATATGGAAATATATAAGTGAAAAGTAATTACCGATTTTAATGTTTGTGTAGCTTTTAGTTTTTAACTTCGGAGGTTTTACTTCTTTTTTTTTTTTTTTTTTTTTTTTTTACTTGCATGATTTTTGTCCGTGACTTTCTTGGGAGAAGGTCTGTCTGCGTCCTGTGTGAGCAACTTGGGATAAAATAAAATATGCATTTTGAGTAGCAACTAACAGCACCCTCTGCCTTTCTGTCCTGCTGTAAAAAGGATGATGAAACAAGTGAGGTGATATCCTCATGAAAAGCAAAGAAAAAAAATCAGCTATTTTTTTTTCTTTGGTATTATCTTATTAGTTATCTTTCTTTTTTTTTATCAGGTTTCAGTAAAGGACAAAATAAAATACATTTAAGTAAATAATAATTTCATAAAACTTGTTTTTTTATTTAGAAGTTATAGTACATAATATAAATATAAAGTTTTCTCATATGGTAGCATGAAACAGTGAGAGGAGAAAATAAACATGCTTCACCATGCATAAGGATTTCTTTTCGCACTAAAAAACAAAAGTAATGAAGAGATGGGTGACAATTGATCATTTAGGATCATCATTGGTTGCATAATACGATTATGTAATCTAAATAAATTAAATTGATTTTTTTCGATCCCGTAAAATTGAATTGATTTAATTTTTTATAGGTTAGATGATATTATATATATTATATTATATTTGAAACTTAACTTAATTTAATTCCAGAAAAATTTAATTATTTATTATTTCTAGTTTTTAATTTTTATTTTAATTTTTAATTATAATATTTTTTTTAGTTTTGCTTAAAACGATTATATAGTTTATGTTTTAAAAGGTTCTTCTAAACCTTTAATAAGGAAGTGCCTAGAAATTACAAATTTAACGAAAAAGGTTTTTCAAAATATGAAAGAGTAAATTGGGTGAGATTAAGTTTAATTACGAAGATACAGTAACTTGAGTTGTCTTTATTTTATTTTAAATTTTTTATTGAATTATGTAACGCAATTGTCTAAAATTAACTCTGAATCGTGTATATTTCTAACTTTGTTTTCATTATTCGAGACTGTAATAAAAGGGCAATTGGTTATTTTATAAGGGTATACATATAAAATATATATATAACTTATTTAAATTTTATTAACTTTTATATTTTTTAAAAATTTCTTAAACGAAAAGTACAGATGACAATAATGAAATAAAATGTTATTAGACAATAATTAAAGTTAAAGGTATTTTAAGAAATCATAGTTATATGTGTATATTTAAAAAAAATGACTAAAAATAGAGGGAGTATATCTTGTAAAGAAGGTAAAATAATTTTTATATATAATCTACTTTTTATTTTTCTTTTACTGGTTTTTTTATTAAGAGAAAGAAAAAAGAGAAAATAGTTAAGTGAGAAAATCAAATGTTTTTAACAAAAAAAGAATTGGTAAACAAAACTTCAATAAAAAAAATAGAATTCATGTTTGTCAAACAAGACTTTAAAAAAATATATAAAATGAATTATGTATAAAGACGACTTCTATAATGTTAAAAAAAATTGAAATCGTATTTCATTACCATAATTTCTTCAAGACGAAATATGATTTCTTAATAACGAGGTCTCGCTTTCCAAATATGATTTACTCAAATTTGTAACTTTTTTATAACTTGCCCATTATGAAAATTTAGTAAAAAAATTAGATTGTAACGGTAAATTTCTTGAATACACAAAATATAACAATACATACTTTTTTAGTGCAACTGTATTATCACATGTAAAATATTACATTTTCATTCATCTGACAATTATTACATTATATGTATATGTATGTAATATTAATTCTCTTTACATCAATATCTTTTTATAATAATCCAAACAATTTAGTTAAGCTTTTAGAAAATAAACTCTACTGTATCAACATCTACGTTTAAGACATCTTTAAAATTGATTCTAAATCTTGATTTTAGTAAAATTTTCATAGTCAAAATATTGTTTTAATATAGAGAATTATAAAAACAGAAAAATTTGAAATATACAACTTAACAGGCATCTTTAAAATTGTATATTTTTTCTTTCTTTTTCTTTATTTCTTTATTTTATTTTGGTAAGTCAAATAAAGATGAAAATATTGTTTATTTCTTTCTATTTTTTCTTAAACAAGCATAAAGTAAGATTTTTCTTTCAGTATTTCACACCAAGTGAGTGTCGCAAATTAAAGTAAAATATGTTTTTCAATATTTTAAAAGTATATGAATAAATTTTTCATTTTCAATTCAAATTTCTATTTTTACATAATTGACATTTGTCATTATAACATAACAAGGAATGTAGTTATTTCAAATTTAGCATGTATTCTTTTGTATGGACCACAAAGAAATTTTTAATATTAAAGATGTTTATTTTCAGTCTTCAATTATTAATTTTATTAGAAGTAGACAAAACATAAATAAAAAGTTATCTTATACTTAAGTGAGTATTTATTTGAAGCATTTAAAGAATTAGTTTGAAAAGGTATCTTTCATTACAAATATCAAGTTATTTCTAAAATAGACGGATAACATTATTCTTATAATGTCTAGTTATGCTTTAATGAATCCATGTCCATTTACATAGCATCTGATCTTCGACAATAATAATAATAAATAATAATAATAATAATAATTATTATTATTATTATTATTATTAGTAATAGTAATAGTATTAGAATGAGTACAATAGTGGGACAATCATATCGTGGGTGGGATTTCGAAAAATGACTTCCCAATACTCACCTTTAATCTGCAATACAAATACTTTTTTCTGAATGAATCATATATAAAGTATGATATCGATATTTGGAAAAGAAAAGAAAATAAAATGTCTTTTGTGAATGGATGCTTTCAGGAAAATAAACACGTTAAATTATATTAAATGCAAATTCTTAAATGATACTTTCAATTTTTACACTATGTCTACCATATTGTATCCAGTGTTTATTGTATGATACTTGTTCATAAACTTTTACCATTTCTGTAATATTTTATCATTATTCCTCGCTTAATGTTTCCATTGCATAGGCTTGCGGATATGTCGGCTTGTTGGAAATTTAAAATGAATATTTTAATCTGAGTTTTTTAATAACTCAAGAATGATCAGTATAAGTACATCATCAGGGCATATTTAACTATTTTTTCTCTTAATTGTTTTAAATATTAAAAACACTATGTATTAATATTTCAACTTACAATGTATTCATACTTAGTTATTTTTATTGTGCACTTAGTTATTACAACGATAAATTCAATTACATCCTTCAATCTGATGTTTTATATTCACAGAGGCTATTATAAATGTGATAATTAATAATAAAGCTTTTAAAAATATATTAAATATGAATATAATTACTTTTCAAAATAAAGAAAAAAATATACTTAAGCGTATAAATTCATAGAAAATAATATATGCAATATATTATACGTACATTAATTAATATAGGTGCAATTGCAATATATTACATAAATTATTATTTTCGCCATTTAATTTATTAATAAAAAGAGTGCTAGTAGTAGTATTTTCTTGGTTACAACCGGTATTATTACTTTCTGACTTTTTTATTAATAAAATTCATTAAAATTATAAAATTATACATGAAACTTATTAAATGAAAGTAAAACGTACAAAGTTTTATGATTTATAATAAATTTCAAATAATGATATAATAAATAATGCATTAAATAAGTCTTAAATATTAATATTTCTCTGAAAAAAAAAACAAAAGTAAGAAAGTCAAATAAGTATTAATCCCATTACTGATAAGTTCATATTTCATAAATTTAACTTCATAAATTTTGTTACGGGAATTGAATGAACAAGCCACTTGAATAGATGAAGAGATAATGAAATATAGTAAAAAAGTGGTGAACATTGAAAAATTTTGTTCAAAACACCATAAGTGCCAAGATGAGTAAGTGGCTTCAAATGCAAAAGGACAACTTAGAAACCAAATATTAGTGTCTCAAGGCAAAACGCAGAAGAATAATGAAGAAAAAACATTGGTCAAAAAAACACTAGATGACAGAAAACTTAATAGTTGGCAGTATTGTTCTAAGTTGAGCAAACGATGGGAGCCCCACTGTTACCCTAGAATAATTGCAATACACAATTTTATGCAATAATTCAAAGCGTTGGGACTCAAAACTACGTGCAAATATGTGAAGTTCATTGAAATTTTTTAATGTAGTCATAGATTCTTATCTTAATGTTTATCTATTTTTTTGTTATTTTATTTTTATTTTCCTAAATTCTCTTCAACTAGTGGTAGTTGCATGTACTTCATGAGAATTCTTTACACTTGAAGTCGTTGATGCAATCTATGCTTCTTTTATATGTTTCAAACATTAACTTTTCTTTGTGTTTAATTCTTTAACGACTGTTGTTGTAAGTTGTTTTTGTGATTTAGAAATTATGGATACCATCATTGTTATAAATTTTTTTGTACTTAATGTTTTAGAACATTTGGTTTAGTTGAACGGGTGTTTTGAATTTAGTTTTTCAGTTAATTTAAACTTCGTATATCATGAATGAACTTCGGTATTAGAGAAACTGACAATTACGGAAGGATAATAAGTGAAGGGATTTGAATTGTAATTACTTCCTTTTATTATTCAGCAATCAATTAAAGATTGTAAAAACAAGCAGTTAGTCAACACTTTTTAATACTTTTAATGTCATGTTCACTCCTACATGTAGAGTGATTATTAACCTTTGACTTGTTTATTTTGTAAATGAGGAAACTTTTCCTTGCTTGTTTTACGAAAAAAGGGTTTTCGATTTGAGAGTGTTGTGTTTTTCTCAAGTTTTTTGAGTGTACAGTCTTTGTAATATCCTAATGTGCGATTCTTAATAGGTGATTATGGTGAAAAATTAGAAACCACTTAGGATGAATTAATTGTGAGAACTAGGGTTCCTTTCTTGTAAAAGATTAACTAAATTATAAATCATGATTTTGTAAGAGAAAATTTTCAAAATAATTAAGATTGGACATGATTACCGAGGATGATTGGACAACATAAGTCCTACTACATTATTCTACAACTCTATTTTTTATATGATTCAATTTTGTAATTATTTTAATCTAATATTTGTTTATTTAAACAATTTGATATTTCTTTTTATTTTTTATTCTCAGTTTTGAATAATTATTTGTAAAAGAAAATTAAAATAATCATCATCGTAATGTCTTTTTAAATATGATTCCTTAATAATTTTTATCAATGGTTTTTAAAAGGACACACAATTTTAAAGTTTTGAAGTCACAATTAACAATGACGTTGTGTTAATTGGTATTAAAAGTGAGGAAATGACAACAATTACAAAAGAATGGTCGTTGAAAAATAATAATGAGAATTTTATAATTAATTTAATTTCAGAATAACGTATCTTTTGATATCAATTAAGTAAATTATTTTTTAAAGTAGAAAAAACAATGATGATTATAAGGAGAATTATTACAGAAAAAAATAATCATAATTCTTTTTAATGGATTTCATATCAAAATAATATATTTTTAACAATGATTATGTATAATCATTGTTTGAAATCAAGTTGAATTTATAAAATGTTTTTTCTCCATTTCTTTTTTGTAGTTTTTATTTTTGTATAATTTTGAAGCTCCTTGTAGGCTTATATATGTTATTATTATTTACTATCTTTATCCTGTTGTTATTATTGCGTCTCTATAAAAATAAATAAAAAATAAGGTTGTATGGAATCGTTGTTTTGCTATTGTCGTTTTCAAGTTATTATTGTTGTACTTATGTGAAGCCAAGAAAAATAACAGTTATATTTTCATCGAAGGAGAGTGATTATATCTTCGTAATTGTGTCATATCATACATTTGTTAAAAGAAGAAAAAAAAAATTGATCATCACCATTATCACTTTATCACAAAGTTAAATAAAATAATTTTTATTTTGTCAACAAACTAACATAGCTCTTCACATAATCATCATTAAAAACCAATAATTATAAGCGTTGTTATATTATTTAACTTTTAAACGATAATTAAGTCAACAGTCATTTTAAAAGCATCACTATAACTATTTTCACTCATTATTTAAAAAAAAAAAATAGAGAATCTAGCTCTTCTCTCTCAAATTATAATCACAATGTTTTATTATTGGTGCAACTAGTATTTATTTGAAGTGATTTACAATTTAAGAATATTTTCTAAGAAATAAAGTTTTTTTCTGAAAAAAAATTGTGACAAAAATAAGCGAATTTTTAAAATTAAAATTACTTGTATTTAATTACATTTATGAAAAGATACCCTTCTAAATATTACTTCGTGTTTGTGATGATTTGCACACTAGTTTAATAAAAAAAAAATGTAAGAAGTAGTTTTCTGTCAAGCAAAGTAATTTTTTTTGTCTCAAAAAGAACAATCCAAAGAAACTCTCCCTTCTTGTCACTTTAGTACCTCTGCAACTCTTGCATTTCAATGAATCTATCAACTACCATTTATTTTATCAAAATTGTAGTTTCCAAAACAATGGACGTTGTAGGAAGTATAGTTTAGATTTGATCATATATGTGGTGTAAGAAATCAATGTATTAGTTAATAGATGTATAGTTTCAAGTTACAGTTCACTAAATCATTTGTGCAATAAAGGTACTTTAGTCAAATAAGATTATTTTATTATAAAAATAATAAATAATTTAATTGTTAGAATGTATATTAATTCCTTAAGGAATAAATAAAATAAGATAAAAATAATTTTATTTCAAAAACACTTTATACGTACGCACGTATCCATGCAGTACGAAGAATTAACTAAAAATTAAGCAATAAAAACAGTTAAGTAAGTGAAATATATGCATCATATATTTTCAATTATTCTCATGCCAATCAGTAATTTCGTTTATCATGAATGTTTTATGATTAATCATATATATATATATATATATTACCTTACTTTTTCTTTATCAAATTGTATAAAAAAAGTAATATTAAGAATATCTATAGAAAATTTGAATAAGTGGTGAAATCCAGTTGGTATGCAAGAAATTTGGACATTTATTTTGTCTGTAGTTACCTAATCTATGAAATTAAACTAAAAGCAATATAATAATTAGCAGTATTTCAATTTAAAAAATTATTATATACTGATAGACCCTCTTATTTTATATGATGATCTTACTGAGAAAGAACAGGAGGCATAGGTTTCACCTAAGTTCTTGAAAATGGCACTCTTTTTTGAAGACCACACCAGTTGTCCTCAAAACGAATCCTGAGTCAGAAATAACTCAAACATTTTTTCATCCCTAGTTATAGGGTTAGTTCTCTATTTCCCATGTAGATTAGAAAATCACTCCATAATGAGCACCTGAAAAAGCTTATCACAGTGTTATTATTATTTCTTAGATACTTAAACCATCATCATTGTTATTCTTTATGCCTATTCTGCCATCATTATACTTTAGATAACTTACTCTCTCTCTCTTTTTTTTTTTTTTTTTTTTTTTTATCATGTTTAACCAGTGTTATATAGTGTATTGGATAAAATATTAATGATTGATTTTACTTTTGTTGAAAATTGTATTAAATATGTCAGTAAATTATGATGGGTACATCAACAACACTTGTTTTTTTAATTTCTTAATCATAGATGGTAATTAAAACTTTCATTTTTTTTAAATCTACATAGCTTAGTTACAATTATTTGCGCAGCGTTATTCTTTTATAAAAAAATTGGAGTCCACTCTAGAATTTAATGCCATGAATAGTGTTTTAATTTTATCATGTTATATAATACGAAATACTGATAAATTTTGTTATTAATTAATTAACGTAGAAGAATTTGATTCATCGCCAAAATTTTATAGAGCAAATGTTTATAATGAGTATTTTTTCTACTATTAAAGAGAATTGTGGTTAAACTGTTTTCAGTTAATTATGTAGTAAATTGTATTCTTAAGCTATTTTAAAGAGTTTATTGAAATTTATGCTCCAAAAAAATGGTTAAATCTCGATTTTTATCGCACAGATTACCAAAATAAAATTAATTTGTAATTGCATAACAACAATTAAAATATTTTTAAAAAAGTATATAAATTTATTTACTTAGAAGTATATATATATTATAAAAGAATAGTCACGTTTTTTAAAAATTAATTCTTTTATTGAATACAAATTTTTTCTTATTAAAATAAAATATTAAATACAAAAGTGTAATCCCTCTATCTTCTTCAAGAATACACGTGATTAATTGTTTTAGGTAAAATTAACTAATTAGAAGCCATCATTAAAATTGCTTAAGTGGATTCTAAAGTAATTATACAATAAAATAATTAAATAGTATAGTATCGATTAAACAAATTCAAAATTGTCACTGACACATATTAAAATAAAAAATAATTAAATATATTAATTATGATGACTAAACAACCTTGAAGTGAAGATTAATTTTGGAATTAAATTAAATAATATTATCATTATATCTATTTAGACGACCATAACAAGAATTTTAAAAGTATAATATAAAATAAATTAGTAAAAGGGCTGGTAGACTTGTATTATTTTGAAATAATATCAGTTTGGCCGATATTTTGCACGAGGAAAAATCAGAAGGAAAAAATAATGTTACGTTCAAAATATAGAGCATCAATCAATCAAAAAATTTATCTAAAAGACTAAACTTTCCGTTAGTCTTGTTCAAAGTATATAAAGTATATAATATTCTTAAAAGGAATTGAAAACTTTATTAGGAAAAAAAATAATCAAATTACAAATTTTAATTTAATCTAATTATAATATATGAGTATATCATATTATATTATATATAAAATAAAAGAATTAAAACCTAGAATAGAAGAAGAATGTTAATTTATCTGTCACTCTTTAATTAATGGTCTCTATAAATAATAAAGAAAAAAAGAAAAAAATATATATAAACTATTTCTAAAGTAAAAAAAAATATTCAAAAAAAAATATATTTTATTTTTAAATAAGATAAAATAAAAACTGACTTTGAACCATTGTAATAACTCTTTTATTTATTATTAATTATAATAAGCTCAGTTTACCTATTATGATTCAATAAATATTTACATAATATAACCAATATTATTTTACATATTATACTTCGTACATTATTATATTTTTAATATTTAAAGCATTATATCCTGTTCCCCTCTGTCTTGAAAAAAACTCAATCCTTCTGCGGTACTGAATTTATCGAAATATAACACTTTTCATTTATTTCTTAACTTCATAGCGTTATAGGAACTTAACCAATAACAAAACCTAAAAGATAGACTATGTGAGAATGATGAATTATTTTCAAACATACACAATAGCCTTTTGGAAATGAACTATGTGAAAATGATGAAAGTTATTCCAATCTCAAGTTGCTTACGTCCAATATTTTGATGTTACGATGGGTTGAGTGTAAAATTGTGAAAAAGGTATTAATACCATTTTTTTCTAAATCTTTTCATGGACTATACATTTTATGACCTGATCCAACTTCAAAACTAGCTTATTTATTTTTGACTTACATTTTTTAATTTTTAAAAATAAAAATTATAAATAATACGACTTTATGTTGTATTTCGAATTAGTTTTTTATAAAAAAATTACACATAGAGTCATACAGAAAGTCAACTCAATTTTTTTAAGTCAGTTTTTAGTCGAGTTTAATATCATACTAGTCGATTAAATCATGCCAATTTTGACAATTCCAATATTTATAATTATTCGAAATATAACTTAAATTTTTTTATAGGTATAAAAAATTTTATGAAGGTGTTCAATAATGTTGGTCATTTATGAATATTATGATAAAAGTATAAAAAATGGTAAAAGTAAAATTGTTTTCACTATTAATAGTTGAAAATAAAATATTTTCTCAGAAACCGAGCAAGCTTTAATTCAGCTATCTTTCTGTTGCATGCTTAACGAGCCTACTATGGGGTAGCTATTACAGAAGAAGGCCAAGGCCAAGCTTTGTATTTTTTTCTTCCCACCTGGGCAACACAGCTATTTCCATGGTGCTATATTACACAATAATTTTCTGGTGCATTGATTGGTGAAAAAAAAATGTGGCCTGTAAAAGAAAAGCAAAAGGGAAAAAGAGGAAAATTTGAAGCAAATAAATGGGTTGAAAAAAAGATTTTTTAAAAGGGGAGAAAAAAAAAAAGAAAAGGAGAGGCATAGGCATTGAGGTCTGACAAAGTGGGTAGCAGTAAAAGTGGAAGTAGGTCATAGTGGTGGGTTTAGTAGACCAAATAATAGGAGTAAAGACTCATAAATAGCATAATTGCTGGGATATTTGTACATGCAATGGCTTTTGGTTAGTGTGTGTTCAAAGTAGTGTTGTCGAGAGTTGTGCCAACAAACAGTTTTGACGCATAACTTAATCATGTCATGGCAATATATATTAGATTATGATCAAACAGTTCCTCCATCACTCAAAATTCCGATATGGAAACCTTTTCTCACTGCTTCTGCATAAGATTCCATCTCACATGCCAATTTCATCATTCCAGCTTGGAGAACTTTGTTTTTGTTTTCTTCTGAGGGGAATATTGTTCAAGTTTTGCGACCCAGTTCTGGATCAATCACTATTTCCAGTTATGGCATAATGCGTGAACCCATTTAAATATAAATAACTTTTGCAAGTTGCTGAGAGAGAGGGGTAGATGGGGAAAGTCATAAAAAAAGATAGCCAAAATCACTTTGTGGATTTGAACTGTGGAACTTATCACGTTTCTTCATTTTTGTTTACTCAGATTTTATAATACGAGATTGAATATGCTTTTTGCCATTTCTTTAGAGCCTTTAGAATAACTGCTTTATCTGTTTCAGCTTAAATGTGTTTTGCACTTAGCAACAAGTGTGGTTCAATAAAGTAACTCCATCTTTTAATGGAAAATGCCTCTCGTTTTTCTTAACCTTTTATGTAACGTTTTTCCTGTTAAAACTCATAATAATTTTAAGTTGAAATCGTTATTTTACAATTGTTGGAATACAATAAAATCTTCAATTAGAGAATATCAGGAGTGGTTTATAAGAGAACTTCTTTTTTAAATACAAACATTTAGTTGGTTAACCATTTGATAGAAATAATAATATAATGGGGTCCAAAAATAAAAATTCACAAACAAGAAATGAAGAGGATCACTGAATTATTAGAGAATCAGAATTTGGAATCAATTCTAATTGTTATAATATTTTTTGTTATTCCTTACTTACTGTTATAGAAATTAGTTTATTTTAAAAACATATACAAATAATATTATACATATACTATTTATTAGTATTTCTTTTTAATTTTAGATAAAAATTGTATCATAATTTTACTATAAAAATAGGTATTTTTCTAGTCAATTTCAATAATATCGTTTTGTATAAACATGAAAATATACCAATGATTTATAAAATTAATATTTATTTATTAGATTTGGTTTTGGTTGGTACATTGTTATTTTAGTCTCTATTGATTTAATTTTACAAAAATATATCAACTCAATTTTGTGTGGGATTTTGAGTTGACGTCAAATCGACGTCATTTCTTTTAATTGATATTAGTGTACCTTTTTATATGTGGAAGTTAAGATTAAACACATTTTTTCTTTTTTTATTGCATTGATTAGGGTTATTTTAATTTAATGTTAGATGGATTTTTTTTAGCTAATGTCGATCAAAGATAGTTTTTTCTTTTTTTAGTGTACATTGGTGGTATTTCTTAGTTGTATTAAACAATATTTTCTTGACCATCACTGATAAGGTTATTTTTTGGACAATGTCAGGAATTTTTTTTTATTTTTATTTTTTTTAACGTGAGAATATTTTTTTAACAAATAAAATTTATGATTTTTCAGTTGATGTAGATACGAGTCATTGTTAACATTGAATTCATTTTTTCGTTTAGCTAATGTGAGTTAAAAATAATTTTATATTAGTCAAGATTTTCTTGACCATCACTCATAAGGTTATTTTTTTAATGATATCAATCATAATTTTTTTTATCGTTATTAGTATGATAATTTTTTTATCAAATAAAAATTATGATATTTTAGTTGACGTGGATATGAGTTATCGTTAATATTGAAAGCATTATTTTTTTTTATTAATGGGGGCTAGAGTTAGGGTTATTTATCGCTGTTGAGAATTTTTTTCCAACTAATTTCAACCATGATTTTTTTTTTCAGATGATATTTCTCAGGAGTTATTTTTATTTTATATTTGTAATAACTATTTTTCTTTTAATGTCGCCATAGCTACTTTTTTCCTTGTCAGAGTAGGCGGGAAAAAAAATTCCAACCAATCCTAAACTGACCCTAACAAAAAGACTTGTCTAAAAAATAATATGAAGCTAACCCCGAACTGATATCAAATAAAATTCTTGTAATCATCGTCAGTCATAAGTTCATAACTAATCTTATTGATATCAAATAGAATAAAATTATCATAATCATGATTATTCATAACTAATCTTAATCGATATCAATAAAAGAAAATCCTTCTCATCACTTCTTGAAAAAATTAAGAAAAAAAAATTAATCACAATGAGCATCAACCAATAAACGTCAATAACTAATATATTTTCAAATCATTAAACACGATTTAACATTGAAATAATATTTAATATTTAATAATAATTAAAATATTCTATTCAAATAAGAAAGTTCACATTCATTAAATTTAAATTATTTTATTTAACTAAAATATTTTCAAAATGTCAGTAACTTAAATTAAAAGAATTCAATCTGTATGTAATTTATGAATTTTAATCCGATTTTTTTTTTAATAAAGTTAACTAAAATGCACTAGTCATAAATCAAATACTTTTATATCATTATTTGACTATAAACTTCGATGATTAGTGACATGAAATTTACAATAGCAATGATAATCAAACTCTTAATCAATAGTGGATACTTCTTCTTTGGTTGAACGAAGCTCTCAGCGATAAATTGAGTAGTTGTTAGGACAGTGACTTATTTTATATTTGTCAAGTTTCAACCGACAAAGGGAGAAAAACTCCAAAAGGTCATAATTCTCTTGATTCTTCTCATAATTCATACCTTTCAGTTTCTATTCGAAGTATTACACTTCGATCCACATGTGCTTTGCTGCAAAGTCATGAAATATAAATTCTAACAGATTCTTCCTTGTCTCTTAATCAACATTAAAAAGACAATATTAGAAGGTCATGACCCAAATAATAGCTATATAATACACTTTTGCCATGTTTGTAGTGATTAAACAAGAAGGTTATCAGTCTAACGTGGACATTTAAGGCAAATTAATTAGTTAGACACATTTAAGTTAAGCAATTGATCATGAAGCGCAAAGATATGCACCTGGGGCAAAATAAAAATGGTATAAATTTGGTCTAATATAAATAACAAAAAAATATTTAAATAAACATTGATGCACGTTAACAGCATATTCATTTTTTTTTTAAATTCATGTGTTAGGTTATGTGAAATAATACACGTTAGAAATTATATCCTCATGAAAAATCTTAATAGTTTAGTTGAAATATATCAATCCGACTTGATTTCTTGGACTTACCATACAAAGACTTAAGTGTTTTTTTATATCTCATCAATAGCAAGAACATCAATAAGAGAATACAAGAATTAAGAAGACTCCAGGAAGCACAAAAATAACCACAAGAACAAGGAAAGAAAAAAAAATAAAAAAGATGTTTCTCGCATACCTAAATCATGGATGTGTTCCATAATAATACAAATTTAGTGTTAGACATTCTGATTCTGTTAAGTTGTAAACAAAAGAAGGTATTTAAACTAAAGAAGGTATTGTATGAGATTAAAAAATCTTTTCGATGATCAGTGCAAAGTGGAATTTGGTATTTATGTGAAGGAAACTCAACACATGAATTTAGTTGTTATGTGGAGACTAAGATTGAACAATTTGAAATGTATGATTTAGGTTCAAGTATTTTCTTGGTCGTGAATTTTACTCCTAAGAGAATATACTTGTAAAGTACTTAAAAGATTCCATATGAAAAGTTGTAATGCAGCTAGGTTCAAATAGTTGCAATGAAAAGTTGATAGTAAATTTGAAATTAACTAAAGAATTGGATGAAGAAAATAGTAAATGCAATTCTTTTGAAGCAAATTATATATGATTTAAGTTTGTATGTAGCAATAGGCCTAATATTAGGTATAAAGTTGTTCTTGAAAGAAGAGTACATGTGACTATCTTTTCAAGTATCTTAATATACCAATATCTTGATCCTTGAAAAGACAACATTGTAGCACTCCGGTTAAGTGAAGCTAAGTATACAGCACATGCAGAAGCTGGATGTCTTATGATTAAAGTCATTGTTAAAAGAACTAAAACTTGAATATATGAAACCAATACAACTATTGTTGACAATAAATTAAGTATAAAGTCTCTCTAAAAATCCACTATTTCATGATAGGAGTGAACACATAGAAACAAAAGTTTTCATTTTCTCAATAATTAAGTGAGTAAAAGTAAATTGAAACTTGTATATTGATATACTGTAGATCAACTAACAAATGATTTGATTAAGTCACTTGGGCAAGTGAGATTTGAAAAGCTCAAAAAATTGTTAGAAATGAAGTTGATTAAATTTTTGGATTAAAAGAGAATGTGGTATAATAATCTAAAATAAATCATATTATTGAATTCATTAAGAAATAAAGACCGAATAATGTATCCTTAAAACAAACTACATCTTCTTAAGAATATGATCGACCTACCCAAACCCAACTTATATGAACTACCATAAAAGGAATCCACTTTTAAGAAAAGGTCTGACAAAACGGCACCGTTTTATGTTGATACGATCACAGCTTCCACAGAAGTGCTGGAAAAGTCCAAAAGGAAAAAGATGTTCAAATAATGAGACCTGAGTCAAAGGTTTCGGTAAAGGTCTCATGGAGACTTAACTATAACAGAAGAAAACATTTACTTTCATAGTGTCGGTGCTACGAAAAATCTGTTACTTTTTAACGAAGAAGTCCTAATTAAGTTTTAGCATATAATTAAGGAAATAGCAAAACACACATAGAGATGGTAATTAACCTATTAAAATAATTATGTGTCCAGTGCTTCATCTATTCAAAGAGACAATATATGGTTGTGTCAGTGTTTATTATCAGTAGAAAATGATAATTCTTTCCAAAACAACTTTATTTTTAAGAAGAGTTTAATTTTTGGTTAATAACTATAAGTTATTCTTTTAAGTTAGTTTTAGAAAGAATATTTAGAATAATAGTTTTTTCAGTTTTTTTTATCTTATAAATATCAAATATGCCACATTAATG
>Ga0209700_103088_pt1 | contig 32519 bp, 13 predicted proteins | sample SiratroredBW_FD_187528 | JGI IMG/M metagenome (GOLD analysis project Ga0209700, IMG submission 187528) | Root nodule microbial communities of legume samples collected from California, USA - Siratro red BW (SPAdes) (version 2) | ecosystem: Host-associated > Plants > Roots > Nodule | place: USA...
GCAACACCTCCACGACCCTTTTGTTTATTCTGCAAAATAAAACAATTGGTCTTTATGTGTCCCTTCTTCTTACAATAATTGCATGTAAGATTCTTGTGCTTTGACTTTGACCGACTTCTACTTCCCCTCGGGGTTTATCCCTAGACCTCCCCCGTTCGGCCACTAAACCAACACCTTGACTTCCTTTATCAACACTGGTAATCTCATTATCCAAGTGCAATTTGGCTTGCAGGTTACCCTTCACATCCTCAAGAGAAATTTTCTCCCTATCGTAAATCATCATGTCCCTAAGCGACTTATATTGTGTAGGCAAAGAACACAACAACAACAAAGCTTGGTCCTCATCCTCTACCTTGACATCTAACTTTCCCAAATCATTCAAGATTGAGGTAAACTCCGCAATATGATCGGAAATAGATGTACCTTCGGCCATATGAAGAGTGTAAAGGCGTAGCTTCAACCGTAATCGATTTGTTAAAGACTTATTCATATACGTCTCCTCCAACTTCTTCCACAAACCCATAGCAGTCGTTTCCGAGAGAACCTCTTAAAGTGTTGCATCACTTAAACACAACTGAATAGTGAAAAGAGCCTTATCATCCATTTCCTTTCACTTCTTATCCGTCATTTCCGCATCGACTTCTCTACCATAGATGGCATCCTTGATGCCAAGGGTGGACAATATGACGGCCATCTGCAATTGCCAAATTGCAAAACTCGTCTCCCATCAAATCTTTCAATATCAAATTTGGAGCCATGAACCAACAATCAAACACCGAAACAAATGACAAAATGCGGAGAACCACAACTGTGGCGTCTCGCACGATTACAATGGTTGGAGGAGTGCGGCTGCAGAGGCAGCGGTGGTGCACGGACTGGGCAGCGGTGGCTGGCGGCTGTTGTTGGTGACTAGCGGGCAGCGGTGATTGTTGACGACGAGCGGTGGGTAGCAGCGGTTGTTGACGGCGAGTGGCGAGCAGCGGCGGGCATTGAACAACGGAGATGGAGCGATTGCAGCTGCGGAGGCGTGCGTGCGGACCGGGCAGTGGAGACGACAGCGCAAAACAGTGTGCAGCAGAGACGGCGGTGACGGCGACTGGGCAGCAGAGGCGGCAGTGCGGACTGGGCAGTGGTGACGGCTGTGAAGATGAAGGGTTTTGACCTAAACCTAGAACTGTGATACCAGTTTGTTAAAACGGCTCTCTTATTTTCTCAATTGAAAAGTGAGATTTATAAAGGGGATATTCAAAACCCTAAATACAAAAGGGTAAACTAGTAAATTCGGGTCAACATATAACATATAGTATGATCATTTCCTTGCAATTCTATCTTAATTTCATTAGTAAGTTACACACAGTAATTATCGTGCATGAGTTTTTCGCCTTCCTGACATAATCATTGAGCAAAAACCAAAACTTCTATCCTCGTACCTTTTTCCTAACCATGATCGGCCACTTCTACCAAGCATCTAGAAGGATTCCAATAATCAAATCAAAAAGTGTTTGATTTGGGTAAAAAGAAGAGATCTAATGACAAACTTAATGTAAGCATAAAAACTACTTGATATAGACTAGAATGGGAAAAAAATAATGTTTCTTAGTTGAAAGAATTACTTATCACATAACTAGTTAATTAGTTAAGGTTGGGTGCAAGTATACTCTTATATTAAATGCTTTGCAGGACAATAGTTACATGACATCAAAAACTTAGTCAAGACAATAATCAATAAACCTCGAAATAGAAAAGATATTTCGACAACTGTTTTTTTTTTTAAGAAAAAGTACTTAATAATGGATAATAATTTTATAATTATGATATTTAGAACTAATCATATAACATTCAAGCAGTTGTAATAGATTAACTATTCTTGATAAATGTTAAAGTATTAATACTTATTTAGAAAATTTTATTGGATTGAACTGGTTATTTATGTAGAGAAAGGCTTAAAAATTAAGAGAGCTCACTTTACCTTTTACTTAGGGAATAGGGTTCAAGGAGAAAAAGAGAGTTTTCATCTTAACATCAGCCCAACAGCCAAAGAGAGAGACACATAGTAGAAAAACTTGATTTATACAACCTAATTTTATAAAATTACGACTTCTGCATCGTTAACTGTTGTATCGAGATAATATATTAACATAAGCTTTGAAATTTATTATTTTTAAGTTTGAGCATTGAGATTGTTGATTTGATGCTTTTTTGGGAGAAATAATTTTTTGAAGTGTTGTAGGAAGTGAGTTTTTATCTTGTTTTCTATATAGCTTGAGATCCTTATGTGCCAGAGAGTGGACTGTTTCTTCCTGCACCTCTGTATCATCTTCCTACACCTCCATAGTCTAAGGACATTTACCATTTAACCCTTTTGTAAAATAATTTTAACCCATAATACCCTCTACCTTCATTTACACCATTCACGCTGCTTCTTCCTCCACTTTGCCTCTGCACCCCATTCGAACTCCGCCTCTCTGCACCCCATTCGAACTCCACCGACGGCGGCTGCACCTCCACCTCCACTACCAGAGCTCGTATCTCACTTTGGCACTGCAGATCTACTCGTCCTGCACCTTGGTTGGTTCTCCATTCACGTCCTACACCTTCACGGTTTTCACGTTCCGCAATGTGGTAACCTTCACTTCCACCATTTTAGCACCCATTCAAGCAATTGAAAAGAAGGTAAGCATCCTTGAAAGTTGAATTTTACATGGTAGTGGTAGTTATGGTGGATTGGTGGCGGAGGACGACGGTGGTGACGTTTTTTTTCACTGTTAACCTGTTTTACGGTTTGTATAAACCGTAAATCATTCAAAATTTCGAGTGACTTACGGTTTGTACAAACCGTAGAACAGTAAAAATATTATATTGTTCTACGGTTTGTACAAACCGTAAATCATTTAGAAATTCGAGTGACTACGGTTTGTGTAATCCGTAAGAGTCATATATCTTGATTTTAAACTTACACCTTACAGAATCCGTAAATATTAAACTTCTACGGTTTCTATAATCCGTGAAAATCAGAAAAAATAAATAACAGATACCCACAACCACCGACGACCACCCAAAGTGCCTTCAACCCCCCACTCCAACACCATCGGAATCTCCCACCACTGTGACACATTTCTCCGCTGTTCATAACTGCACTGCATCTCTTCCATGGAAAACCTTCTTTTATAGCAGCAAGGATAATTTTGTAAATCACTGATGTCTATTATTGAAATTTTGAAAATTATGGAGGTGCAGGAAGATGATATGGAGGTGCACGAAGAAACAGTCCAAAGAATGTATTTTAAGCCCAAATAAAAGAGGTGCAAAAAGTAATCTATGTCCACAAAAAAGGCCCAATTAATGGGCCAATTTAACTCTTAAAAATCACCACCCACATACTCAATAACTATATTTGACTATAAATATCTCTGTTAATTTATTAAAGGTTTGATTATAGATCATTAATTAATTATATTTAAATTTAATCCCAAGTATCTTCTATTTAGACTACTCAAGAGTGATAAAAACCTCAATGACTAAAGAATAATCATAATTTAGTATGTTAAATTATAAAAAAAAATATTAATGGTAACTACTTTAAAATGTCCGGAGAAATTGCTGTGGAAATATGTGATTTTTTATTTATTTATGTGAATGATGTAACGTTATAGAAATGTATTGCAGCATCAAATTAACATTTCTTAACACAAAGACTAGGTCTGAAACCTACTTAAAAATTCGAAAAAGAAAAGCTAAAACGATAAGAGAGCATTAAATTGGATGCATTGAAAACGTATTCAAGTGAATTTTAAATTTTAATTTCCTTTATCCGTTCTTGAAATATCTTATCTGTTATTTGGATTTGTATCTTGTGTCGTTTTGCAATTCCCAAGTCAAAATGTTGACGGAATGTATTATGCATGCACCTCGGAAGTCCATGAATTTATGATGGTTTAATTCATATTTAAGTTCCTTCTCCTCGCCGCATCTTCGTCCTAATTTCTTTATATATACGACTTGGATAGAGTACTTTTAATATATAATTCAATTTTTTCAAACAATTTTTCCTTGCTTGTTTCTTTTCACATTAAACAACCTTTTTTATATGCAGATATAACCATTTCAAATTACCGTTCAACTGGGGCAATAGGTAATCTTTAATTAGGGAAGAACTTATATCGTCTAAACGAATATCATTTGCTCTTCCGAAACTAATTGACAAACAACAAACATATTAAAACGATTATGAAGTTTGTATACTCTATACCAAAAACTTGGATGAAAAACAATCATTTTGCCATCAGTATTTGTCATGTTTTCGAAGACTGAGTTTAACAGCCAAGTATTTCATGATTTTTTCCATAAATATTTTTAAAAGAGAACAATATAAAACATAAAATATATATTTATTCATAAATTAAAATTAATTTATACACAAGTTGAAAATAAAATTTAGAAAAATTACATAAGAGAACTTTAATATATTAACTTAAACATAAATTGATTTCAATTTATAATTTTTTTATTTTTCTCCCTATAAATCCTTAAAAAAGATTATGCAAACAGTACTTTCACATTTTGCTAAACTCTCCTCAAGGTGAACAAGACACGACCTAGTAGTAGAAATACTTATCTTTTTCTCAAAAGAAATAAAGAAAGAAATCATACAACGATAAAAAAATAAATACCTACATCTTAAGGCAACTTTTGATTACACTACATTACTAATTGTTATAATAAAATAATTATATTTCGGGCAAAAAAATACTTGTCTACGTTTAACAAATTTCGCTATCAAATTTTAACTGTCTATTTAACTATTAAATTGGCACTCATTTCTCCTAAACAATATACTAAATCGTACTAACATTTCAGTTAATTTAAAAATATATTATTACCTTCTTATATTTTTAATTAAATATCACTCACAGTTACATCAATCTAACTTATATTTACACTCATTATTTTTAACAAATAATAATAGCCTATCTTCTTTATTTTACAAATAAAAAGCATTAATTCTTTTTTCTCAAAATTCTTTAATTATTATATATTAAAAGTCGAAATTTTTTAATTTTATATTTTTTTTAAAATTTTAGTCAGTATAATATTTTTAAATAAAACACAAAATGAGTACCACTTTATTAAAATATAAAAAATAATTTTTATTTATTAAAAATATAAAAAATAATATCTGTTTAAAAATTAAAGAATAGACCGATGCCATTTTACCAAAAAAGAAAAATAAGAAAAATGAGTGTCAAATTTAAAATTTTAGAAAATATGAATATTATTTAACTTAGTTTGAGGGAAAGTGTAATTTTCTATTCTTTTCATGTACTATGCTAAGAATAATTCTATTATTGAAAGTAGATTTCTAGTTATTTTTAACGAGTGAAAATATAAAGTAACCGAGTAGATAGTAATTCATAGAGAGAGTTTCCTAAACTTATTAATCAAGTGCTAATCAAAATAATTAATAAAAATTCACATCATTATTAACTATTGTAAGTCTGATGAACAATAAATCAGTTTATTATTATTCTTATAAATATAGGAATATTCTTAAAAGATAAAACTATTGTTTCTTTATCATTTATTTATATTTTTACTGACTTACTTGTCTAACACCTTCACATATCCCAATAGAAAAACACTTGACTTAAAAAATTAATTTAAAATTGATCTCATAAAACAACATATCAGAGACAGAAGATATTATTAAAAAAAAAAGTAAATTGATGTTTTTTTATGTTTCAAAATAATAAATAATTTGAGAATGAAAAATAATGTGTAAAAGTTGGAAAAGAAAATTAGTTCATTAAAGAAACGTCACAACTCGTTCATGTAACCAATCGAAGAAGTGTTTACAAAAACTTTTACTAGAATTTGATCAAAGGTTCGGATAATTTACTCGGAATTCAAAATTCAAATATTATTTTCATCCTGACTCGTTCACAAGTTCTTTACATTATTTTTAGATACAAAATATGCCACGAAACCGTGATTAAACTGAACGATATACATATATTATTCATAGTTTAATTATTCTTCAATGAATAAAAAGCACAATAATTAGATTAAGTTTAATTTTAATCTTTGGGGTTAAACTATGTTAGCGACTTAACGATGTGACAAACGAATCAACATTCTTCAGGTGGATGGATTTAGTTAAGGTGTTTTAAAAATTTATTAAAAAGTTAAATATGTTTTTAGTCTTCCTAACCGGAGACACTGTATTTTTTCTCCTCTATTTAAAAAAAAAATTATTCTTTTCTTTTGTCTTTTGATTTTGAATAAGGTTATGATTAGTTCATCAAGGGATATTAATGATGTAACAAAAGAGTAATATTGTTATAGAGATAAATATAAATTGGAAGTCTCATATTAAATCATTGAGAAATCAGACAAGTTAATTGATATAAAAAGAACTTCATAAACATTTAGTTTTGATATTCTAGGTTGATGGTGATATCACAATCTCATATATGAATTTACTCTTGTTCATTGGTGATGAAATTTTCCTAAATATTTTCTCCAAAGGATTGATGAACAACAATATAATTTATAATTTATTGTTTTGCATCTAAGTCCTTTTAGCATGCAAAACTTACAATTCATAATTTTAGAAAACAAGTAAAAATCTAAAAAAAAAACTACATCAACTACACATATAATAATTTTATTTCATACAAACCTTTCATATTAGTAAAAATTGACATAGTGGATGAATATAATTTCTCCAAAATACATTACTTTTGGACAACTCTATAAACTCAAACTCTACAAACAAAAAAACTACTCTAAAAAAAACAAACATAAATCGTTTTATACGTGCGTTCTATATATAATTTTATTACAAAGGAAAGGAAAGACGTAGAGTATACTTTTCCTATCATTTTCTTTCAAACCGGCGTGATAGGTTGAAAGAACGTGTAACATTGAGCAAAAATCATTTGCACTCCTTTAAATGTTCAAAACTTACTTATATCAAAATAGTATGACTTACAAACAAACATAATTGGGTAAGAAATAAATGCATAATCAATTCTTCAAAGGAGGATGATTGATTATGTACCTTCTTTTTGCGTGCTTATCTTGTATTTGTTTGGTTATACTAATATGCTTTAATTATCTCTTCTACAATAGTTTATTGAAATTGAATTTGAACTAAAATATTTTATTTTAACAAATGATCAATATATGAAATATTTATATTTTTAAATATATATAGTTATAAAGAAGTGTTTATATATATATATATATATATATATTTGTTTTAATAATTTTCTATAATAATTTTTTTATATTTTAAAACTCATAAATTGTTTAAATATATTTTATTTAGACTGTAATATATATTTTAAATGTTACAAATTTTTACATTTTATTTTTTAAAATATTATTTTATGTATTATTTAGTTATTATAATAATTTTATTAATATCGATTTGATTTCATTAAACCTTAAATAGTTTCTTAATCGGTTTAATAACTTATCCAATTTTAAACAATTATTATTTACAAAACCTTAAAGCAATTCATCACGCTAAATAAATAAAATGCATGAAAATTTAATATTATCAATATTTAACCATATATATTCAGAATGTAAAAGTTAAAACCTTTGTTTTGATAATCAATCAGATATGGACCGATTAAACAGGTAAAGCGAAACCTTAAAAACAATAATTCATCACGTTAAAGAAAATAAAGTGCGCCAAATTTTGATATCATCAATAGCTAACAATACATATTTCAATGTAGATATTAAAACCTTTGTTTTGAAAGCCGATCAGATCGGCTTATTAAACCGGTAAATCTAGGAACCGGTAAAGTAAATGGTTTAAGAACCTACAAAATCAGTATGAAGAAGACCCAGACAAAACTGATAAAAAATTTGTTTGATTAAAAAAATAATAATACATTATTTGACTTTTCTTAAAAAAGGTAAAAAGAAAACTACCTAATATGTTTGTTATTTTCTTTTTATTCTACATATAAACCTATTATTAATAATAAATATTATTGCAATCTTAATATAAGTATGATAATATATTTTATTTTAACTTTTATATTTATTTTAAATGTTAAGAACCTATTTATTTTCTTTTTCTCCAAAAATATATTAAGAATTTATATTTTAAGTTTTATTTTAATTTTCAACGTCATAAAATTATGATATTAGATTTTTGAATATTATTTAATTATTATAATAGTTTTAGTGATACTGGTTCAATCCCCATTAGAATGTTGTTGAATTATTAAACTAGTGATTAAAAGATTTGAAAATATTGATTAAAAGATATAGGATTGTGCAAGACTTGAAAAATAATTTACCAATATATTAAGGGCATATTGTTGATTCATGTGTTAAAAACTTATAGTAAACAAACATATCTAAACATCACAGAAAAGTATAAAAACCTAACAAAGGATATGGTGCATTATACAATATTAAAGAATGTTAGATTATTGTTGTAAATGTTGTTTGAATGCAAAAGCTAAAAAAAATGTAATAAACTTACATTATAGTTACAAAGAACACATCTAAAATTAACCCACTAAATATTAAAACACTACATTTCAATATACTGTAGTCAAACAAAATTTAAATAATTTACTAGTGCATTTAACAAGGAGCAAGTTCATGTCTAGATAAAATCTAAGGTTGATTAGTGACTCGTGGAATTTACTATTACAGTGTTAATGAAAAATGTAGTATTCTTTAAAAAGAGAATGGAGGTTAACTTAATTTATAAGAAAGGCTATTTGAATTACTTATATATGAAACAATGTTTGATATACGAAATATTTTTTTATTTCTTGTGTTTTTACCCCTCTCTAATCTTGAGAGTTTACAATGTAGGATTCTTTAAAAAGCGAATTTAGGTTAACTTAGTTTATAAGAAAGGTTATTTTAATTAAATATATAATAAATAACTTGGATATCTGAAATACTTTCATTTGTCGTGTTTTTATCCCTGTCTAATCTTGAGAGCTTATATAAAGGTTCTTTATGATTGTGTTACAACAATGAAGTAGGCTGTTAATATTTTGGTTAACCACAAATTATTTTGAAGTATAGTTTATAGGAGAATTTATAAGATCAAACAGATGTCCCTGTCACACTTCATGCATTTTGACAATTTCAAGAACACTTGATCTTTGTATGGAATGAGACACAACTTTAATGTAGTTGAACAGACAAGAGCAAAGTGTATGTAGTTATAATAAGAAGGATTTCAACTCTTTGGAAACAGATCTTTCAGGTTCCTAGTAAGTGAAGATACACATCAATGGGTTGGATGTTGGAGAAATTTATATGGGCATTTCTTGTTCAGTGCACATTCCTTTCTGGTTTATCTCATTCTCATCAAGGTAATGCCTTGTTACAAAGTTGACTTTTTACTATTAGTTTGTTTTCATCAAAGAATTGAAAATAGAAAAAAGAGAACAAGTAGGTTTCTTTTTGTTTAGTTGGTTTGCTTGATGATTGTAGTGTCTCTTTGGAACTCTTTCCAGTTCATTCATTTTTATGTTCTGATATGTCCATGCAGCTTCAAAGTATGCATTTGTAAGAGAAGCAACATCTGCTCCACCAATCTTGTCTTATGATTACATTGTGATTGGTGGAGGAACAAGTGGGTGTCCCCTTGCAGCAACTCTGTCACAAGGTGCAAGGGTTTTAGTCCTTGAAAGGGGAGGTTCTCCTTACACAAACCCTGAGCGAATCCACATAAAGAACTTTGTCAATGCCCTCGCTGACATAAGCCCTTCATCGTTTTCCCAACCGTTCATATCCACAGACGGGGTCCTCAATGCCAGGGCTCGTGTTCTGGGTGGTGGCTCTGTCTTGAATGCAGGGTTCTATTCAAGGGCTAGCTCCGAGTACATAAGGGTTTCTGGTTGGAATGAATCTTTGGCTGAGGAATCTTATAAATGGGTTGAAAAAAAGGTGGTTTTTGAGCCCCCTATGCTGCAGTGGCAGTCAGCAGTGAGGGATGGGTTGCTGGAAGTAGGTGTGTTGCCTTATAATGACTTCACTTATGATCACTTAAATGGGACTAAGATTGGAGGCACAATCTTTGATAAGAAGGGTAACAGGCACACTGCAGCTGATTTGTTAGAGTATGCTGATCCCAGGAGAATTTCTGTTTATCTCCATGCCACAGTGCAGAAGATACTATTTAAGTATAACACAGGTAAGGAGAAGAAGATAAGATAAAATGAATTATTTTTCATCAATTTCAACATTTTGTCAGTTTTTGTTTCTAACTTTGTCTGAAAAAGAAGTGTGTGCATTGATTTTCATTCATGGAAGAACATTGGTTATTATTTTAAAGTAAGTACTAATTCATAATTTATAAGCAGTTAGCAAAATTTTGGTTTTTAACCTATCTTAAATACTTTGTATAATATTTTTAAACACTTGACTTCCTTGTTTTCCATATTGTAGTAAGACTGATGGCAATGGATTTGAATGTTGTTTTATAGGAAAAAGAAGACCACAAGCTTATGGAGTGATCTTCACAGATGCATTGGGAGTGGTGCATAGAGCATACTTGAACACAAATGGAAAAAATGAGATAATCTTATCAGCTGGAGCAATTGGGAGTCCACAGTTGCTGATGCTGAGTGGGATTGGTCCTGCTAACCATCTGGAGGCTCATGGAATCACGGTGGTTTTGGATCAGCCCTGGGTGGGTCAAGACATGGCAGACAATCCAATGAACGTTCTTGTGGTTCCTTCCCCTTTACCCGTTGAACTCTCTCTGGTCCAAACAGTAGGCATCACAAAGTTTGGTAGCTACATTGAAACTGGCAGTGGATTGAGTTTGGGCAATTCTTGGTCTGAAAGGCTTCAAAAGATTTTTGAGTTTGTGTCAAACCAGGTTAGTGTCCCATATGCTGAATTTGAATTTTTTATGTATCAAGGTTGCAAAATTTGAATTTTTACTAATAAGGGTGATATATACTGAAATTTGTTCTCATTTGAAGTCTGGTCAGCCTTCGACCGTTTCCTCAGAAAACAAGCAGAGTGTTGCAGATTTGTTTAGATTTTTAACCACTCCAACTCTGAAAGGAGGAATCATAGTTGAAAAGATCACTGGACCACGATCCACAGGTCATTTGGAGCTCATAACCACAAATCCCAATGATAATCCATCAGTTACCTTCAACTATTTCAAGGATCCAGAGGACTTGAGAATCTGTGTTGAAGGCATGAAAACCATCATTGATGTGATAAACTCAAAAGCATTATCAAAGTTCCGCTACCCCAACATGCCAGTCCAAGCTCTAATAGACTTGATGCTGCTGATACCAATGAACTTGAGGCCAAAACATGCTAGTGCTGCTTATTCTTTAGAACAGTATTGCATAGACACTGTGCTTACAATTTGGCACTACCATGGAGGGTGCCTCCCTCATAAAGTTGTTGATCATAATTATAAGGTTATTGGGGTCGAAGCTCTGAGGGTAATTGATGGATCCACCTTCTATCGAACACCTGGGACTAATCCTCAAGCCACTGTAATGATGCTTGGAAGGTAATATTTTTAATATATAGATGTTGTGATTTGATATTGATAATAATAATAACAATAATAATTTACGTAACTCTTTTTATTGATTTGATACAGGTATATGGGACAAAAAATTATAAACAAAAGATTCCGTGGACAGAAAAGTGAAGGGATCAATTAAGTGCATATTTTCTGTTGTTTCATATCAGTTTATCGTGTAATATTGTGTAATATTTGGGTTGTCACTTGGACCTTTTTTTTCTTCTTCTGAATGCTGTATCTGTTTATAGGTGAATATTTGCACTTGTTTTTTTTTTTTTTTTTTTTTGTTTTTTTTTTTTTTTTTTTTTTTTTTTTTTTTATGATAATATTGTTATTTCAGTAATATAATTGTAATTTTATATAATAAAGTTTTTGGAAAGAAATTGTTCAATCCTTTTAAAGTTAGCAATCTAATCACACATGATGACATATTGAATTAAGACCACACAATAAAGTTTACATAAAATCTAACAATATATTCCCACACAGTCCACTAAAAAAATATGGAGGAGTAAATTCAAAACGCCTTTATGTTGTATTTAATATATTATATAATATACTTTGGGATAAAACAGGTTTTTGTTCTAAATAAATATGTTTAAGTTTTTCCAGATTTTTTTTTTTTACTTTTTATTCGCTTAAACATAAGAAATCATTGATTGATGAAAAATTCATTATACCAAAACTAAAACATATTTACTTTTTTTATTATTAACTATTAGTACGATTAAAAAATTAATTAAAAAATATTTTGTTATTTTAATTCATAAATAATAAATGGTATGGATGATATTTTTTTTCCTTTTTTAGGATTATTAATTCACTACTCTTATTCTCTTTTTATACACTAATTATTAAAAGAGGGATGAACTTTTTCTTTTCCTTTTGACATAATTGTTTTAATATATAGGAATGCAAATAACATCCGAATACAGAGTTCAAGATTTATGCAACTAAATACAAATTCTTTGAAAAGGTTTGTTCTCTTTAAGATAGTTTCACCTCGTTCAACTTGTATTAACGATGTTGGAAGAGTCTGAAACATTGAGCGTCTAAAACCAAAAGCTAAATTCAGTCATAAAATCTGGAAAATGAAGTCAGAATTGCAGGATTTATCATCCCTAAAAAAATCTCCAAAAAGTTCACTTTATCTTTATGGTCCAAGTAAAGGTGTCGATTATGTTAATTTCAAAGGACACATGTAAGACTTAAAATGGTGGTTGGACTAATAAACGCTACAAAACAAGCTGCTTCACAGACAGCATAGTTTATGTAACAGAATAAGACATGAGCATATGGTCTGCAACATCTGGTACCCCAACCCCATGGCACCTTCATGAAATGGAAGAAGCATCTAACTTTCACCTACTTTCTCCATTTCTTCTCAAAAGCAGGTGAGATAGAGAAAGAGAATGACTTATTGCTCATGAAAAGGAAATCACCCCCAAATCCCTTCAAGAATATTCATAGCATAAGCCTCAAGCATATGCTTTTCAGTATTAGTTTATTCCATCTCCTCAGATTATAAATTGTTATGTTCATGGAAAGTTGAAATGTGCAACAGCAGTAACTGGCTGCACAAGATATTATGGTCAATAAGCAAACCAGTCATAGGGCTTCTCTTTATTGGCAAGAAATGACATGATCGATCCCCTCATGAAATATCTTGCCAAAGGAGAGTTGCCCTGTTGCTGCTTTAGCTTAATATGTAATCTTCTATGCTATTCCATTGAAGAGAAGCACTGAAGCAGTATGCAAGGGATCAAAGAAGTGACCTCATCTTCTTCTACTTCTTTTTTAATTCAACGAGTTTTTTTAAAGGAAACAATAATGTAACAACATAGTTCAGTTGATAGATGCATGTGTTTTTTATTGTTCACCTGTAGAACACCTAAGGTAGAGAAAAAACTTACTCGGATGCTCTCCATAATTCAAAAGAAATTAATTTCAGGAAGTATGATGGAGACTATCTGCAGCGGAAACAAGAGATAAAGGGAAACAGATAATGTGAATTTTACTCGGATAAGGTTTTTGAGCTCTGGTAGAGATCAAATTTTTTTATAAGAGTTAATTTTACAAAAGTAGAATAGGATCATTATACACAATAATCTTTATCCTTTCAAGTGTTTAATAAATTTCTATGTTTAAAATTTGCATGCGCTCGATTGTCCCTGTTAAAAGAAAAGTTTTTCTGTTCTGTTCAAAAAAACAAAAAAGAGAGAGTAAAGATTGTATATTATTAAGAAAATGAGACTTGCACAGGATGTACAAGGTTTCAAAGAAATACAATATCATCCATACCAAATTCTGAAAGTAATACGATAGTTTTATTAACTATACAGAGATATCACTAAAAAAAATACTTTATGCTCAGAAATATAAGATCTTTTCTTAATTATAATTAGCATATGATTTTTTTTTTGCAATTAAAGGATGCTTTCATACTTTTTGTAAATTAACTTTATTTGTCTTGATACCAACAAATAAGGGTTTTACATTTCCTTTGACAAAGAGCTTCATATATAGTGTCATATCATGATTGGAATGATAGTTGCTCCTATGTCTGAATTTCACCAAGAATAAAATTCCATACCAGTTATCAATCCACTTAATCTTAAAACACAAGTTTTTAAGAAATCTTTCAAAAGACCGAATTATCTCAAATTAATCATTTGGTTGAAGATAATAGACTAAACTAACACTAAAAAAAATTACATACATAAGGATGAAAATTCATATATAAAATAAATATTACACATGATGTTCTATATAGAGATTTAAATTTATATATAAAATTAATATTATATACGAAATTGTATCTAAAATTTTACATATAGATTTTATATCAAAATTTTATATATAGATTTCAAATCTGCACTATTAATATTATTATTATAGTTAACGGTATTATTATTATTATTATTATTATTATTATTATTATTATTATTATTATTATTATTATTATTATTATTATTAACCATATAAATCATGATAAAAAAAGTTAATCTTATCTGGTGTTAAAAGTAAATTCTATATGTACATATGGTATCTAAGTTCAATTTCCATTTGAAACATACGATTAATAATACTAATAATAATATCTATTTGAGAATATGGTAAATTTTATATTTACACATTGTTTAATTATTGAATTTATGAATTGATATTTCATCTTTTTTATTTAATATTTTTAATATTTATTTACATTTTTAATTATTTTAAAATTTTTTATTTCTAGAATAACATAAAAAAATCAGACCTAACAAAAAAATATCTCCAATTATTTATGGAGATCTTTCAACTTCATAACTTATAGTCCATAAATCATATGCTCACATGTTAAAATACAATTATAGTAAGATCATAATTACAATGGTAAGCTAACTAGTTAACCATATAAATCAAAATCCAAAAGTAGAAAAAGAAACTAAATAAAACTTCAACAAGCAAAGAAAACATAACTCAAATCAACAAACATAAGTAAAAGATTAAATGTGAAATATTAATTTTCTCATTTAAACTAGTAAACCTAAAAAAACTTATAGATAAAAAAAACATCAAAAAATGACTAGATAAAAAATATTTTAGAGTAGAAAAAATTTACTCTAAAACACATTTCAATTGGTCAAAATTGTTTTTTTATCCGTACAGTGTTTGATTTACGAAATTTATTTAAAGAAAGAATTAGAAATGATTCCAAATACTAGAAAAATATAAAATGTGAAAAGATGTTTGCAAGAGAAATTCCTTTAATATCAAATTTTAATAATTACTTCAACATGTGAATAAAAAAATAATGAATAAAAATAAACTCATATTAGACCTGTGTTATTGTACTAGTCCCATTAAAACTATTGCATATAATTAAAGAGACATAGTGTTATCTTATGTTTTAAATTTTTAGCACAAAATAATTATCCAAAATATAGTGGAAACCATTAATTCAGTTTATACTTCTATTATTTACATCAACCCCACAAAAAATTCAAACCTTATTCACATAAGAACCTGATTAGTGAGTCTGAAAAAAAAAATAGAAGTTACAAACTTACTGAAATAGGAAACATTGAAAGCAAATACAAACATAAAAGAAATAACAACGCGTGTCACTCGAACCTTGACGTCAGTATCAATGAAGCTTTTGGACCGCTCGAAATCAGGAATCTGCTATGATGTAGAAGTTGGTGTTCTTGCTATGTCTCAAGCTGTGAAGGGTGGTTAGAAATGCAAAGTTAAGCTTACACTTCGGTTAAATATAACATATTATAATGCAATAAGATATAAAAAATTTCTATTTCTATTTTATTTTTAATTATATTTTAAAATTAAGAAAAGAAAAAAAACTATAATTATATATAAATTTTAATTATATTTTAAAATTGAAAAATATATAGCGGCAGATACATTTAATATTTTTATTTTATTTTTATTTTTTTAAACTTATAAAAGTAAAAATAAACTATCATTATTATTAATATTTTTTCTTTAAAATATAAAGACATAGAATATCTCTTTTTCACTAGTATAATATAAAGTAAATTAATTAAATTTAATCATAATATATATTATATACACTCCAAGTTTTATAATATTTTTATAATTCTCTTCTTCTTTTAATTTTCAACATTTATCTTATTTTACAATTTTTTCTCCTCTTAGTATAAGACATGTTGTGAAAAAAGTATTGCGAAAATAGCATTACCCATCACTAATTTGATGTTTTTTTTTTTACTAATAATATATCTTTTCATGATATATATATATATATATATATATATATATATATAATTTTACTTTATAATAAAACAAATGTGGGTTTTTAATTAAAATGGTGTATTTTTATAAACACGGTATAGATGTAGAATATTCACTTATTATTATAAAATTTAATTGAATTGAGGATGATCTTCGGTCAAATTATTTGAATTTGACTGTTTGCATTTGATTAGTTAGAGTGGTCCATCCAAACTATTTAGAAAAAAATATTTCCAATATTGCTTTGTTAGTCTCTCTAAAATATATGTACATATCTTAGGCCTTTACTAATTTCTTAAAGCTATAAGAAATTTATATGCACGCTACTAACTAGAGTACATTATCTCACAACGGACAATGTTAAGTAATGAAAGAAATAAGTGGCGAAAAAAAGTAATGAAAAAATACATCTGTTAATCTTCTTTTTTCTGAAGCTATTAGTTAAAGGAATTAATAAAAGAATTAATTTTGACATATTTATGGTAGTTTACACGTGTAATGTGATGAGTAAATTTCTTATCAAATGAATCACAGTTCAAGATTTTAGGGATAAAACAAATTGGAAAAAAATAAGACTTTTTAAAATAATAAATTAATTTATTAAAATTATGATATTTTAATTTAATTTTTATTTTTTTAAGTTTTTTATACAAAAATATCTATTGAATTATTATAATTAATTTTATTTAATATATAATTTTTATTAAATAATAAAATTATTTAATTTAATTTTAATTTTGATATTTTTTTATTAATTTAAGTCTTAAAAAAATCTTTTAAGCTGAAACAACTAATGTGATCATTGTTAATATATATTATTCTAAATGTAATATATGCATTTACAAAAGAATATATTTTTTAATGTCATATATGTATTTACAAAAGAATATATTTTTTTCTTGTAAGTATAGATATCAATTGGTTTATATTTTTCAATCTTATAATTTTTTTAAAATATTTAATTTTACAAATAAATCTAAACTATCACCCACACAAGATTTCAAAGAAAGAGTTATACTAAGTTTAGACTATGATAACCACATAAAGTATAAAATATTTTAGGATTAATATCAAAAAATATTTTTTACACACCTTTATGTTTTTCTTTCATATTATATCCTTTATGATATCCTTGTTCTCTAAAGTTATTAATATAAGTCTAACAATTTTTAGTTCATCTATAATAGCATTAAAGAGACATTTTTCACTTATATCATCAATTTTTAAAAAATTTTAAAAATAATCTTTAACTTGTATTAGAAGTAATAAAATATCTACACACAGTAATACAAAAAGACATTTGTTATTGATGACTTACATTGGGAGTACACTACAGTCACAGTTTAAGTGTGATTGAATAATATTTAGGATCTATCCTTTTTTCATAATTTTGGCTTGATTTCACCTATTAACAAATTTATCAACTCATTTTTGTATATTATTTCTAAGATAATGATTATGAATTTCATTTCATTATTTTTTATTGGATGTACGTGTTCTTGTATAATTAATTTCTATCAAACTTAGTAAGTTTTCATTACTTTTTTGATAAATCTTTTCATTTTTTTTTACATAAGGCTAAATTACTTTTACCAAGAGTTTTAATAATAACAATAATTGTTAACAACACTTTTCTCTAGTGTTGTGTTATTTGTCTCTATTTATTTGTTACATGTTTATCTATTAGTTTATTTTTTGACAATCTCATTTCCAAATCAATCTATTTATTCATGTTAGTAACGTGCTCTCATAAGTTATTTCATGGTTCTTTAACTTTGTATTAAGATTTCTTTAATATCTACTAACTTTGTCAACTAATTTACTGTGTAATAAACAATATTAAACAATTTGTAATAAAAAAATACTCTATCTAATTTTTTAGAATAAATTAGTTATCTTCTTCTATGTTTCTCTTCATTAGGCAATTTTTTTGAATGTTTTGCAAAAAAATGTCTAGAGTATTTATTTTTTAAAAAATCTATATCAATTACTTTAATAGGCTTTTTTCTACTATTAAGTCTCTCAATCTCGTATTTATATTCTCCCATTAACTTAGATTATATATATTTTTAATAGTAAAATCATATTCTTTTGTAATTTCCTGTATAAGTTTGAGAATCAAAATTATTATATCCATTAACTATTGTTGTTTTCACATACATCTATATTGTTATCTTGTTTATACATCTATATTGTTATCTTGTTTATTCAAAGAGTAGTCACCTATATTTTCTATATCATTTAATCAAAGAGTAACCTCAAATCTCCTTTTGTATGTTTATAATCATGCCCTTTGGTAAGTGTTTGAATTTAATTTATAGATTCTAAAATTTTAATGTTCTTTCTTGAATCGGCACAAAATATTTTAAAATTAATTAGATAAAAATAAAATAATTTTGGGATTAATTCAAATCATGCCATTAAGGATTATGATAGAATCCTTTAAGTTGTAGAAATTTAATAATATATATTTATATAGTCATATGAAAAACTTGTTAATTTGTTATGTTAATAAACTCGAGATTATTACATTTTTAGGTTTCAAACTTTTAAATTAATAATTTTTAATAGAAAAGATAACATGATAATTTGATAACGAGACATGTAATAAGCAATGAACCATTGACAAGAAAGAAATGGTTTGAATAACAGTACAACCAGTTCTGATTTCTTTTTATTTTTACCTAATATTTATGTATTTAAAATGAGCAAAAGCCAACACAAACCTTAATTTTTTAATTTATCCCTCCAAGCCTCCAAATAGAAAAACACGCATAATGTATAGTAAAAATATATAATGATAAAATAAATTTAAAATTGAATAATAAGTTATTCAAATTGAAGTTGTAATATAAGAAAACTAGTAAAAGAGTAAAATAAAGAAAAAAGATAGAAATATATATTAGTTTAATGAAATAATAGAATGAAATAAAAAATTAAAAACTTTTAACCTTCAAAATATAAGAAAACTAGTAAAAGAGTAAAATAAAGGAAAGAGATAGAAATATATATTAGTTTAATGAAATAATAGAATGAAATAAAAAATTAAAAAATTTTAACCTTCAAAATTCTTGGACTATTTAATTTTTTTAAACAATAAAATTATTATTAATTTAGTGTTTGTTAGAAAAAAATTCAAAACTATTATTTATTAAAAAAATATTTATAATATACTAATATAAATTTAACAATTAATTAAAATATTTGAGATTTTTAATTAAAAATTATTTTTAAGACCTAAAATCATTACTTTACTTATTAGACGAAATCAACTCCATTTATAATTGGTGTGCCTGTACATGCAACTATTTATTGTATATTTATATTTTTAAAATCTTCATAATCTTCTTTTGTATATTTATAAATTTAGATTTTCACGTTTTTGATTTATATATTTAAAATGATAATATGAGTACTTTACTACATTCTAATATATGTTTTGAGATATGTCATACAGTTTCAGCCAGTTTGTTCAATAAATACAAAATATTCACACCTTTTAGCACCTCCCACAATAATTCCATGTACAATACCTATTCCATAAGAAGTGTAGATTTTGGTTATCATATTTATGTGTTTACAATTCAAAAAAAAAATCAATTAAAAAGTATTTTTTTAAAATTATAAATTATCTTAAATATTGATGTCATGACAATTCATAACTGGACGTTAATTAAAATTGAATTGTAAGTTAAAATCATTAATAGCTATTCTTTTGATTTCTTCTTGTATTTAATTTATTTGAATATATTTAATACTATTTTTATCAAAGGACACATTAGCCAATCAAATTAAGGAGATTAACCAATGAATGCTGGTAGGAATTTTAAATTGTACTGACAAACATTTCCCTTATTTGATTAGTAGACGTATTTTATTTTTTATTTTTTAACTATTACAGTGTTTTACTACGCATTATTAAAGAAAGATTACCGATTAATTAAAGTTAACTCTGGACTTAATAGTAGCAAAACTCACTTTTGTTTCAGGACAAACCTCTATGTTAGTTAATCATAATTAACAATAATTAACAGTACAAAGGACACTTTAAACAACTATTGATCTTCCTTTCTCTCTTTTCAGTTAAAATTAGTTAGGTGCTACTAATAGTAAATATAGCTGGAATAGTTCTACATCTTAACTACCGGGCTTTAAAACACTGCCCAAAATTAGGGTTTTAATCTAATATAACTTACCCAATTTTTCTTTTCCAATTGTTTTTCATTGTTTCTAATAAAAAAAAAAGGTTAAAATGACAACTATTCATTCCTAAATAGTTAGTAGCTAAAAAGAAAGGAGTTCATGAATAAATAAATAAAGTTAAATTGTTCATTTGATGCATATATTTAAATAAATTTTTCTTTTAATTCGTACATTTTAACTTTTCAATTATACTCATCAAAAAGTAACATTTATTCCATTAAATGATTAAATAAACCGCAAATAAATAAATATTTTACGGTGAAGATGAAAAACTAATTCAAACAAGAAACTTAATAATATATTTGATTTGGGGAAAATAGTAAGAAAAAAATGAAAAAAAGTGAATTCTTTTTTCATAAGTTTAAATTAGTTTCTTTAAAAATTAATTTATAAAAGTTATTTCATCATTTCACCAACCAAACTACAGGAGTAAATGGAAATTATTGAATCAAAAGAAATGAAATAAAAACAATTTCCAAAAGTAAGCACAAGCTGTTCAGTGTCCATCTCCATCCATCCTTCAAAGCATTATTTTACAGTAACTCTTCTTTATTGGTGCAACTACGATATTTTTAAACTTAGGTAAATAAAACCCTTTGGTGTGTTACTGTATTCAGTAGAAAAAAGGGTGCACTAAAGTGAATAATTTTATGATCGCTAACACGTGTCTCGATTATTTTTCTGACGAATACATCAATATTCCTTTTTTTTTTTATGATGTTCCTATAATAAAATGTAAAAACAAATTTTTGGGAGCCAATATATTATTATTATTATTATTATTTTATTTTAACTATATGCATCAAATTATTATAGATACATTCAACAGATATAAAGCTATTTCTTTCACCTTAGGCAACCCTTAATTTCGCAACTAATTTTGCACTCTTCTTTTTTCCTCGGTTTCCCGCAAAACATACCAAACCTTCTTTGTGCTGTTGCCTGCAGCTTTGCCTTTTCTTTTTCGTTAATTGAAGGCACTTTAATGGCAGTCAAATTCACTTTGTTCTTTTTTGAATAAAGGGCTTTCCTCATCATAAGCATGCCTCACATTTTCTGGGTTCCTGAGCCAGTGCCCTCACACATTAAGCATCCGAAAACAAACCAATAATAATGTAACCTTAGTGTCACTGTGTCTGAAAATTTATTTTAATATAATGGACACAATATATTCACTCAACACATTCAACGGAGGAAAACATCAATTTAGAGGTTCATGAGGACAAGCCCAATCTTGGAAGGGCAAGTAATCATGCATCCACAATCATGGAGCTTTTGTTTTTATTTATTTTGCAACACTTAAACCTTAAGCAAGCAAGCACTGTCAGCAAGTACTTAGAAGATTTTTCAAGAGCCTTTTCTTTACGACCTAATCGATAATGCCGCCTTAGATAATGACCATTCTGTCGTCCACTCACTATTGCTTTCAAGTACTTGCCTCCACCTTTTACTCTCACAAACGTGTCCATTCTTCACCCATGTACCAAAGATTTTTGTTCCAGATTTGTCATTAGACCAAACTTAGTAGCTAACTAACTTTTTACCTGGGTTCTAGGTAGTTACTAACTAACAGTCAACAATTTTTGTTATTATTCTCTCAAAATTAAATTCTTGGTTTTATGTCAAGTAAAATTACTTTCTTTTTTCTGTATTTGCAATGATCCATTGTTCATAACTTTACCTTTGATCACTTAAGCTCATTTCTCTGTTATCAAGAATAGCCAGTATTAAAAAAAAAAGTGAATTGACCAAAAGAACAAAAAAATTGCAGAGGAGTCACTAGTGAGTACAAGTAAGGAAAATAATTTAATTAGGTGCAACAAGAAATGTTTTTACCTTTTCTTTTTCTATAACGTGTAAGGAAATCTCCCAAAGCATACATCACCACCATCATCACGCCTATAAGCAGATTGATTGGACTATGGGACACAATATAACTAAGAGGTCAACTTGACAAACTACCCAAGAAATAATGAAGAAATAGTCCAAATTGTGCTACCTGACCATGTCAGTGTGTTCACACAGTGCTGTATCAGCCACATAATTACAGATAAAACAGTACAAAAATTCTGTAATCTTTGTGCTTCTAACAGAGAATAATCATCAATAAATCCAACTGCCAAACAGGTATATATAAACAACCAGAATTGTCTGAGTCCAGAGAAGAAAAAAAAGATGCAGTCCCTTGGTCAAAAGGAGGCCTCCCCAGCATGCCCTCAAGGTTGTTGCCCTACTCTATTGTTCAATCCTCCACCACCAGAATCTCAGAACACAACAACCAAACCCAGAAACAGTTCTGCAGAGTGTCGCCACAGCTTTGTAGCCACCACGGCATCCTATATCTTCCCAAACACCAAATTCACCAACCATGAGTCCCTTCCTTCTCTTCACGAATCATTCAGTGAGTTCAAGAAAGTGTATCCTCAATCCTCCGAAACTGACCAAGTGGACCATTTGAGAGCTAAAGAATATTACCATCTCTCTTTCTCCAACCAATCATGCCTTGACTATATTGGTATTGGCCTCTTCTCCTATTACCAACGCCTACACCACCATGACACCTCAAAAACTCAACTTGCCTCTTCTTCAACACCTCAATCGCCACCCCAATATTCGGATATTCCCTTCTTTAGCATATCCTACAAGACTGGTAATTTGAAAACACTTTTGCTTCATGGGGGACAGGAGTCAGAGTTTGAGTCTGCCATGAAGAGAAGAATAATGAAGTTTCTCAACATTTCTGATAATGACTACTTCATGGTTTTCACAGCAAACAGAACTTCAGCTTTCAAACTTGTGGCAGACTCGTATCCTTTCCAATCTTGCAAGAAGCTTCTGACAGTTTATGACTATGAGAGTGAGGCAGTGGAAGCAATGATTAGTTGCTCGGAGAAGAGAGGAGCCAAGGCCATGTCAGCAGAGTTCTCATGGTCAAGGCTGAGAATTCAGTCAACAAAACTGAGGAAGATGATTGTTAGCAAGAGGAAAAAGAAGAAGAAGAGGGGTCTCTTTGTGTTTCCACTTCACTCCAGGGTAACAGGCGCAAGATATCCTTACCTGTGGATGAGCATAGCACAGGAGAATGGATGGCATGTGTTGATTGATGCTTGTGCATTGGGACCTAAAGACATGGATAGCTTTGGCCTCTCTCTCTTTCAACCTGACTTTCTTATCTGTTCATTCTACAAGGTCTTCGGAGAAAATCCATCAGGGCTTGGATGCCTTTTTGTCAAGAAATCTGCTATCAACATTCTTGAATCCTCCTCTTGTGCAGGAACTGTGAACCTCGTGCCAGATAGGTTTCTCCATCAGTTATCAGAAGATAAAGGTTCTTTTGGGAACTGCAAACAAAATTTATTATCTAGCTTGCAAGACCAAGAATTGTCTTCCTTGAATTCTTTCTCTGGTCGGATACAAACTTCAGAAGCTTTAAAAGTTGAAGCAGAATCATCTGAGCTTCAGATTATGGTGGCACCAGCAGAGCCAAAAGAAGGTTCTGGAAGTGTGGAAGCAAAAGAACTGGTTGAGAGCCTTCAAAATAAGAAAGCAGGAGATGGTGAGAACGGGGGATTTAACATTGAGTGCAGATGTTTGGATCAAGTGGACTCTTTGGGATTGATACTGATCACCAATAGAACAAGGTACCTCATAAATTGGCTAGTGAACTCCATGATGAAGCTGAAGCACCCTAATGCAGCAGGGGAACCCCTAGTCAAGATTTATGGCCCAAAGGTAAAGTTTGATAGGGGACCTGCTTTGGCATTCAATGTGTTTGATTGGAAAGGTGAGAAGGTTGAGCCCGTACTTGTGCAGAAACTTGCTGATAGGAACAATATATCTCTCAGTTATGGGTTTCTGCATCATATTTGGTTTGCAGATAAGTATTCAGAAGACAAAGGAAAAGTTCTACAGACCAAAGAAGGAAGAGGCCAGGGCCAAACCACCAACAAGAAGAAAGATAGGGATAAGCTAGGAGTAACAGTAGTTACTGCTGCATTAAGCTTCCTGGCTAATTTTGAAGATGTATATAAACTATGGACTTTTGTTGCCAGGTTCCTTGATGCTGATTTTGTGGAGAAGGAGAGATGGAGATACACAGCTCTCAATCAGAAAACAATTGACGTTTGATACAATAATATCCATTCATTCTTCTGGTTTGTGAAACACAAAAGGCTCCAGAGTTTGAATTCTGATGAGGATTTGAATTTTAGAAAATAGTTAACTTGTTCACTTATTTTGTTGATGAGTCTATAAGTCATAGACAATTCACCTCTCAAATATATTTCACTTTTATTTGTTTCCTGAATTTTGTCCTCAGATGTACCTCTACGTTAGCAAGAGAAAAAGAAATAAGATAATTCGTTGAATCAATCAATATGATATTTATACATAAGAGAGAATTATTTATAACAGTAATATACTAAGAAACTGAACAGTAAAAAGAAGAAAAATAACTAATAAGATATAATATTTAAGAAACAAAATTACTAATAATATATAAAATTTATAATATCTAATTACATTTGATTCTAACATTTTTCTAAGGTTGCATAATAGATATTTATGATTAGAAACTTGTTGATGAAATGATTAAAGGTATTAGTAAGAAGAGCTTTTGTGAATATGAGCTATTTATACTCAATTCTAATATAAATAAGGGTGAAGAATTGTTTTCGAATAAGGTCAAAAATAAAATGATAATCAATATATTTATGTTTGGATTATTCATGGTCGAATGAGTTAGAAGTAAGGTGCATAACAAATTTATCATTAATAATTATATTAATTGAAACTTTAAAATGTTTGAGTAAGTGTTGCAGTCAAACTACTCTCCTGATCAAGAATGATAAGGTACAATATTATGATTTTTGCCAAAGATTTAGACATGGTACCTTGTTTAACAAACTTCTCGAAAATCAAAGAATCATCAAGAAAAGTACAAAATCCAATGGTTGATTTCCTTATCCCAATCTGCATCAGTATATGCTAAAAGATTATATTTGTTTATGGTTAAGAAAAAGATACATTGACCTAGAGTGGACTTGGAGTAATGTAGTAAATGGTGGATTGCAATTAAATGCGTGATCAATGAATTCTTGATATAATGGCTTAGCTTGTGAACTGCATTGCAAAGTTAATGGTTGACGTGGAAATAGTCTAGTACACGAGTCTTCAAATTAATTCTTTTATATACAGAGGAATCCTTGTAGGGTCACCATCATTGAAACTAAGTTTTAAATTGTGATTCATAGGTAATATAATTGGTTTGTTACCTAAGAAACCAATATTATTAAGTAAAGATAAAGTATATTTTCTCTTACTTAAAGAGAGACCTTGGTTGGATCTGACAATTTCCAATTCTAAAAAGTATTGAAGATGAACAAGGATCTTTAGTTTCAATAAGGAACTAAATATTAGTTGTATGCTGTTAATATAAGCACAATTAGGACCTGTTGGGATGATGTCATCCACATAAGTGAATATAAAATAATCATTTTTAAACCATATAAAACCCCATTTTGGAGTAATGTTGAACAAAATTTGCAAATCTGTTATTTAACTTGCAAATTAATCCTTTTGTTGTTGTTTTGTAATCATGGAAAATATCCATACTCACCATTTAAGAATGCATTTGTGTTGATACCTAATTTATAGGTTTTAATTTCGTGCAGTAACAACAATAGCTAACAAAACCACCATTATAAAGGTAAGTTTGTCCACTGGTGAAAATGTATCTAAGAAATCAATTTTAACGTATCTATTATACTACTAATAGAGTTTTCTATATGTCAACTGAACCATCAGTATTATATTTAAATTTGAAAACAACCTTCAGATAAAGAAACTAAAGGCTAAGTATCATTATCTTCCAAACACATCCCTTAAAGTAACAATTAGAGACACAAAGGAAAAAAATTAGAATTATTTTGTGAGAAAACTGAAGCCGACAACACCTATATATTTTATTCTAATACACATTGCCTCCACAACTATTCACCGAAGAAATTGAATATACTATCTAATTCAACGAGAAAGTAATCGGAATACCCCTTCTAATCACTCCCAAAACTAACAGAAGTGTTCTTCCAGCACTATTCTATTTAGTAAATGTTCTTTAGTATATGTTTACTTAACAAAATCAACCTACAAAGCATCCTGGCCCCTCTTGAATATAACTTAGTGCTAGTTTGGAAGTCCAAAAATGCGTGTTTCTTAAAAAGTATATGGTCAAATTGGAATAATTACTAAAATCTATCACTATTTGTTTCGGAATGTTTAGGCATCACGCTAGTAAACGATAGTTAAATATAAAAATGAAACATAAAGCCAGAAATTGTTTTGTCACTTCAAAACCGTGAAAGAACAAAATCTGAATAGTATTCTAAAATACCAATAAGGCATTAAGTTTGACTTTGATATCTTTTTCTTTTTTTGTTGAACGGGAATTTGATGTTCAAGCGCTTGACATTGTTTCAATTCTTGGTTTCTTATACCCATTATTCAAACACGGCCTCAATGGAATGAGGCCGACCAAGAAGCTTATTCAAACAAGTCATATCTCTCCACTAAGAAGTTGACATCATTAATGTATTTTAATTTCTTCTCACGTTCACATGCGAGGAGGCTATTAGTTCTTGTTTCCTTTCAGTAGTAGTCATAATAAACAAATTCAGAATATACGTGTAATTGTATTTTTCTTTTCTAAACCTTTTCGATGAAAGCGATACATTACGGAATAGACAATTTCTGAAACCCCCTCTTAACTAACTTTGCAAGTACTTGGTCAAACAACTACTTTAATTTACACAAGTCGTGTAAATTACGTTTATTTTCAAGAATTTCTCTTTTTTTTTAATTTGAATCAGATTTGGAAGAAAATAAATAAATCAGCAAGCTCATGCTCCAGGAAGACTCCTAAAACTAATGGTGAAGTTCTTTTATTATTATGACCACGTGCCATTGCATGAGTTGACGCATTCCGTATCTGAACTTATTCAGGTGGCTTCTATTTCTATGTTTTTGTCTCATGTCAGAGCTTGTGACATAGTAAATACTCTCGTCAAAATTCAGCTGGCCATTGACCAATTGCTCACAATCATAAACATGAAACGTTGTCACTGTGCCGTAGGTGCAAGATGAAATTTCCCTTTGGCCCCTGAAAGAGGGTACCTATGAATCTACCCTGCTCAACGCATAAGCTTAAGTTTAATCTGGCAAAGAGAGACCCCGAATTTTTTCCATAAATTCAGTGGTCATATGTAACTATTGTGAACTTCCATGTCAAGTCCCAATCTGGTCATGGAGGGAACATAATAAGACAGTCTAAAATGATTTGGGGATAGAATGCGCCATTAGAAGTTGTTTAAGTCCATAAACAAAGTACGTGAGCTCAGGATCAAACGTGCTTACAAAGGGTATTAATATGCCCCTCAGAGTATATATGATTGGCAAGGATGTTCAATAGTACGTGAATATTCTCACTGCGAGGATGGCTATTATCTCCAACTAAAAATTCATGACTCTTACCATCCACCCTTATAATGCTAGAACCAGGAGCCTTGCTTATTCCTTTCTGCTTCATCAGTCTCCTAACATTTCTCACGTCAGCCCATTTCTTGTTAGTGGCATAGAGATTAGAAAGAAGCACGTATATGCCACTATCTTGGAATTCAAAATTCTGCAGTGATTTCAACATTTCTTGGGTGAATCCAACATTCCCATATGTATTACAGGCACTCAAAAGAGCTCCTATGATCTGCACATCAGGGGGCATGGGCATTGTCTTTATCAACTCCACAGCTTCCCCCACCAGTCCTGCTCTGCAGAGTAAATCAACCATGCAGCCATAGTGCTCTAACCAGGGAGAAAGATTGTAGAGGGGACTTGACATCTCATTGAAATACTTCCGGCCTTCGCTGACCAAACCAGAATGGCAGCAAGCTGTAAAAACAGCAAGAAATGTCACTTCATTAGGCTTTGTACCAGACTCGATCAAATCTTCAAATAGTTTCAATGCTTCCCTCCCATGTCCATTTATTGCTAGACCACCTATATAGGCATTCCAAGTACGGATATTCCTTGAAGGCATTCCACTGAAGATACGCTGCGCCATGTCTATACAACCGCACTTTGCATACATGTCAACCAATGCCGTTCCTATATGAACATCCCACTTGATTCGGCATTGATTAATGTATTCATGGACCCATTTGCCATAGTCAAGAAGCCCAAGGCTGGCACAAGCAGAAAGCACACTAGTTAGTATAACTCCATCCGGCTCAAAACCTGAGCCCTGCATTTGACTGAACATGTCCAGCGATTCACTGGGACACTGGCACTGCACTAACCCGCTTATCATACTAGTCCAAGAAATAATATCTTTCTCAGGTATCTCATCAAACATTTGCCTTGCATCAGTGAGAGACTCACACTTCATATACATATCCAGCACAGTATTGCATACCACCAACTCATTCCCGTACAGACATTTGAGACCCAACCCATGAATCCCTTTCCCCAAATTTAAACAACCCAATTTCCCACAAGCCCCAAGTATGCTGACGAAGGTTGCTACATTAGGTTTCGCATCCATTCTCAAAAACAATGCGATGGCCTCATTAAACAACCCAGCCTTGACATACCCAGATATCAAACCAGTCCAAGAGACCACGTCTCTCACAAGCATGTCATCAAACACCTTGGCAGCACCAACAGTGTTCCCAGAAATGCTATAAACATGGACAAGAGAATTTTGCACATAAATGTCACACCACAAGCCAGTCTTAAAAGCGACAGAATGAAACTGTTTAACCTCTACAAGCCCATAAAACTTAGCACAAGATTTCAAAACTGCTGGGATAGTGTACACATCAGGCACAAAACCATTCCTAACAGTCCATCTATAAATCAGGATTGCAAGCCAGGGCAAGTGGCCAGAGGCATAGCCAGAAATCAGCAAATTGCAAGGGAAAGAGCTCAAGTTCCAATCAAATTGCTTCAGGAAATTGCAAGGGTAATGAACGTCTGCGACATGTTTTCCCAAAAAGTTTGCAGCTTTGGTAACAATCAAGTCATTGGCAACAAGGGCAGAAGTCAATAGATGAGCATGGATTTGCTTGAAGGATCTCAAGTCGTTGCTCTTGTGAATCAAATCCAAGAGAACCCATTTGAGAGATTGCCCAGCCTTGCTCATGCTAGTGATCAATGCTCAAAAATCCATGCAAAATCTTTCACTGTAGGTCATCAAAATCGCGATGAGTTTATGTTCCCACAACATATTGAATCGTTTTTGAGTAGTCGATTCGGTGAACGCGGGTAACTGGTTCTCTATTGCAATTTTCCAACTTATTATTAACCAGCTTATATATTTCGCTATATCAGAACATATGCAATGAGGTGAGAGCGTCATGAAATGAATAAATTTGGTTCAGTACATTAGATCTTTTGCAGGAAAACAAACTTATTTTATGCCAAAACATGGATTTTTCATTTCGTCCTTTTACTACAAAATTTGTTTTACATTATTAGTAACTAGTGAAATACATACATCCACGCATGTATATTAGTATTTTTTTATTATATTAAAATACTATCATTTTGTTAAAATTGTTTAATATATATATATATATATATATATATATAATTTTTTAAATGGAGGAATTATTTACTTAATTTTGAATAAAAGGTTATATTACTAATTATTTTATTAAATAAAGAGATTATTTTTTATTTATTAAAAAATATAATTATCTAATTAAAAATTAACATAAAAAATAGATACAAAAACGGATCCCTTTACATATATAAATATATATTATTTTTATATTTTGTATCTTTTGTATCTTTTAAAACCAACGTTTTCAAATTTTATTTTATTTTTAATTTATTATCTTTTCCAATGTTCATCAATCTTATTTCTTTTCATTGTATTGAACAATGTGTTAATCAATAATAATAATAATAATAATAATAATGATAATAAAATAGCAAAACTGAAAAAATGAGTTGATCCTCCAACTGCACTGTTTGAATTGCAGCCTAAAATGTTTCTTTTTTTCAAAAAACAATAATAATACTGGAGTGTTTACCTTAAGTTCTCCTCCCTACACACAATGTTTCTTCTTGCACCTCCATATTTTCATCTGCATTCACATAAAGAAAGAAAAATACTATTTTATCTCAGTCAAAACAAATAAATCCTCCTACACCACTCTTCTTTCAAGGCACGAATTATACACTAAAAATATTTCTGTATAATTTATGTACTCCACCCAGCATCAAGGCAATAAAATCAAATCGAATAGTACAGAGTCGGTTTTCTAACATAGACAATTGAGACCCATTCATAAAAAAAGTAAATAGTAATTGACAATATATGAATATAATAACAAGAAGCAAGAAAAAGTGACCAAACTGGTTTAAGCCTAAACATAAACAGATCCAAATGAAATAACAAACTAACAAACAGGAAAAAGACAAATTCTTCCCGCATCTCCATGATTTCGTCTTACACTTTTATAAAATTTTAAATTTTTAAAATATCTTTATTGAAATGACGAAAAGTATGTATTTTCTCTGATTAGAGTGTAATTTGTAAATTGATGTTACTCATTCGTCACTCATTCAGTTTGCAAACTTCTTTGAAAATGTAAATGATAAAGTGACCCAGTTTAAAAAAAATAATGTAAAATCTCCAATTTCATCACTATGAGCACCACAAATTAATGTAAAACTTTCAACCTCATCATCAGCAATCCTAGATTTTAAAATTTGGTAACATAAAAAACAGTTACTTTATTTACCTTAATTAAATTAATTTTGTTTTATTTTAATTAAATTTAAAATAAAATTTAATTGGTGAGAATGAGGAATGAACATACAGGTAAAGTAAAAGACATTTCATTTTAAATGGAGATAGAATAACAAAAAACTCTTTATTTCAAATAGATACAGAGTAACAAAGATTCTTTGAAATGTTATTGAAAAATGGAGAAAAAATAAAATAATAAAAAAAAATACAAATTAAATTTTAACATTAAATAAGAAAATAAAAAGTTTGATATAATTAATATTATATATATAAATAAAGTAAACCAGATAACAAGTGTCATTTGATATATATAATTTTTCAAAATCTATATTAAATTAGGTGCCATCCTATTTACGTTTCTAAATAACATGTAAACTAAATAACATTTCATTTAATTTATATGATTTTTTAAAGTAGAAAGTATTATTAGATTTTATAATATTAGACTAAAAATATAATAAATTTTTCGAGTCTAATATAAAAGTGCAGCAAGAATTCGTCAAAAAAGTCATACAAAAGTCATAAATATCTTTATTGAAATGACGAAAAGTATGTATTTTCTCTGATTAGAGTGTAATTTGTAATTTGTAAATTGATGTTACTCATTCGTCAGTCATTCAGTTTTCAAACTTCTTTGAAAATGTAAATGATAAAGTGACCCAGTTTAAAAAAAATAATGTAAAATCTCCAATTTCATCAGTACGAGCACCACAAATTAATGTAAAACTTCCAACCTCACCATCAGCAATCCTAGATTTTAAAATTTGGTAACAAAAGAACAGATGCTTTATTTACCTTAATTAAATTAATTTTATTTTATTTTAATTAAATTTAAAATAAAATTTAATGAAAGAGTGAGAATGAAGAATGAACATGCAGGTAAAGTAAAAGATTTTTCATTTTAAATAAGAACAAAATAACAAAAGACTCTTCATTTCAAATAATATATAATAATAAAGATTTTTCATTTGAAATGTTATTAGAAAATAAAAAAAAAAGTAAAATAATAAAAGAGAATTTTCAATTTTTTAATTTTATTTTAATTATATTAATTTTAATTGGATGAATTGAGTAATGATATACAAATTAGATCTTAACATTAAATAAAAAAATAAAAAATTTGATATAATTAATATTATCTATATATATATATATATATATATATATATATATATATAAATAAAAAATAAAAGAAATAAA
>Ga0209700_103089_pt1 | contig 32491 bp, 30 predicted proteins | sample SiratroredBW_FD_187528 | JGI IMG/M metagenome (GOLD analysis project Ga0209700, IMG submission 187528) | Root nodule microbial communities of legume samples collected from California, USA - Siratro red BW (SPAdes) (version 2) | ecosystem: Host-associated > Plants > Roots > Nodule | place: USA...
AGGGATAATGCCAAACAAACTATATTTACTTTTTTTGCAATTTTGAAAATAACGGAAGAACAAAGAAAAATTAAAGATGGATTTTTAATTGATAAAAACAAAAATTTAAATTTGATTAAATAACTCTCTTTTTTTTGTTTTTTATATTTGAATTTTTTCAGAAGTTAATTAAAAATATATTTTTTGAAATGAATTTTGCCTATCCGGACGAATTTAGGCGTTGACAGGCAAAAAAATGTTTCGGTCGAATTTGGACAATTTTTACGGGCCCGGGTACCACCGGCGCAGCCAAAGCTTAAAATCGGGCCCAAATGACTACGTTTCGCACCCGAAACCTATCCACACAGTTTGTGGTGCAGTTTCTATCGTTTCCCGTCAGTACGGTTGAAATATAATTCGGTCAAGTTTACACGACTTTTCCGGGCCTCGGTACCACAAGAGTAGGAAAAGTTGAAAAACGAGCCCGAATGACTCGGTTTTACACCTGAAACATACCTACAATTTTAATTTTTATCATTTCTCGTCAATACGGTTGAAAAATGTTTCAGCGGAGTTGTGACGACTTTTCGGGTACGGGCACAACCAGAGTAGGAAAAGTTGAAAACGGGCCCATATGACTCGGTTTAGCGCCCGAAACTTACCCACACTTTTTAGGGTGCAATTCTTATCGTTTCGCATCGATAGGGCCAAAGAATGTTTGGGTTGAATTTTAACGACTTTTCCGGGCCTGGGCACCACCAGGGCAGGTAAAGTTGAAAATCGGTCCCGAATGACTCGGTTTTGACACCCGAAATATACCCACGATATTTGGGACATATGTCTTATCGTTTCCCATCCCTAAGGCTGAAAATGGTCTCAGACAAATTTTGACGACTTTTTCAAGCCTGCGCACCACCGGAGCCGGAAAAGTTGAAAACGGGGCCTAGATGACTCGGTTTAGCGCGTGAAACATACACCCACTGTTTGGGATACAGTTCTTATCGTTTCGCATCAGTACGGCAAAAAAATGTTTCGGTCGAATTTCGACGACTTTTATGGGCGCGGGTACCACCGGCGCAGCCAAAGTTGAAAATCGGGCCCAGATGACTACGTTTCGCACTAGAATCATACCCTCATAGTTTGTGGTGTAGTTTCTATCGTTTCCCGTCAGTACGATTGAAAAATAATTCGGTCAAGTTTTGACGACTTTTCCGTGGCCACGGTACCATCGGAGTAGGAAAAGTTGAAAATCGGGCCCGGATAACTCGGTTTTTCACCCAAAACATACCTACACTTTTAATTTTTATCGTTTTCCATCAATATGGTTGAAAAATGTTTCGGTCGAATTTTGACGACTTTTCGGGTACAAGCGCACAGGAGCAAGAAAACTTGAAAACGGGACCCATATGACTCGATTTAGCGCCCGAAACTTACCCATATTTTTCTCGTCAGTAGGGTGGAAAAATAATTCGGTCAAGTTTTGACAACAATTTTTCCTGGTCTCGGTACCACCGGAGCAGGAAAAGTTGAAAATTGGGTCCGGATGACTCGATTTTGCACACGAAACATACCTACACTTTTAATTTTTATCATTTCCCGTCAGTACGGTTGAAAAATGTTTCGGTCGAATTATGACGACTTTCCGGGTATGGGCGCCATCGGAGTAGGAGAACTTGAAAACGGGACCCATATGACTCGATTTAGTGTATATTTGATAGTAGAGTCACTACATTATAAAAAACATGCACAGATTTTGAGTTGGCAAAATTCAGTGCGAAAAAACTTCAAACGGTCATAACTTTTGCTACAGAGCTCGGATTGAGACGCTCCAAAAATGAAAGTTGTTGGAAATGGGACCCATATGACTCGATTTAGCGCCCGAAACTTACCTAAACTTTTTGGGGTGCAGTTCTTATCGTTTCCCGTTAGTACGGTTGACAAATGTTTCGGTTGAATTTTGACGACTTTTCAGGTCCGGGCACCACCGGAGCAGAAAAAGTTGAAAACGGGACCCATATGACTCGGTTTAGCGCTCGAAACATATCAACAATTTTTGGGGTACAATTCTTATCGTTTCGCATCGAAACGGCTAGAAAATGTTTGGGTCAAATTTTGACGACTTTTCCAGGCCTCGCACCATCGGAGCAAGAAAAGTTAAAAACGGGCCCGGATGACTCGGATTTGACACCCGAAATGTACGCACAGTATTTGGGACTTATGTCTTATCGTTTCCCATCCTTACGACTGAAAATGGGCTCAGACAGATTTTCACGACTTTTTCAGGACCGGGCACAACCGGCTTGGAAAAGTTGAAAAGGGGGCCTAGATGACTCGGTTTAGTGCCTGAAACATACCTCACTTTTTGGGATGCAGTTCTTATCGTTTCGTATCAGTACGGCAAAAAAATGTTTCGGTCGAATTTTGACGACTTTTCCAGACCCGGGTACCACCGGAGCAGTGAAAGTTGAAAATCGGGCCCAGATGACTACATTTCGCACCCGAAACCTACCGACGCAGTTTGTGGTGTAGTTTCTATCGTTTCCCGTCAATACGGTTGAAAAATAATTCGGTCAAGTTTTGATGACTTTTCCGTGGCCACGGTACCATCGGAGTAGGAAAAGTTGAAAATTGGGCCCGAATAACTCGGTTTTCCACCCAAAACATACCTACACTTTTAATTTTTATCATTTTCCATCAATACGGTTAAAAAATGTTTCGGTCGAATTTTGATGACTTTTCGGGTAGGGGCACCACCGGAGCAGGAAAAGTCCAAAACGGGGCCCATATGACTCGGTTTAGCGCTCGAAACTCACCTACACTTTTCGGAGTGCAATTCTTATCGTTTCCCGTTAGTACGGTTGACAAATGTTTCGGTTGAATTTTGACGACTTCTCGGGTCTGGGCACCACCGGAGGAGGAAAAGTTCAAAACGGGGCCCCTATGACTCGGTTTAGCGCTCGAAACATACCAACACTTTTTGGGGTACAATTCTTATCGTTTCCCATCGGTATGGCTAAAGAATGTTTGGGTCAAATTTTGACGACTTTTCCGGGCCTGGGCACTATCGAAGCAGGTAAAGTTGAAAATCGGCCCAGAATGACTCGGTTTTGGCACCCGAAATATACCCACAATATTTGGGACGTATGTCTTATCGCTTCCTGTTAGCACCAAGAGTTGTTGCATTGATCTGATGAAGCCAAAGCAACCACAACTGAAGCTGCTGAGTTAATTTGGAGCAACCAGCCTTGTTGAGCAAGTCAAGACCAAGTGCTATCAAGTGAAGATGCATGGAGTTTGCATGGAGTTTGGTGTTTTGGGTCTAGGCTTTAGGTGCTATTGGTGTGTGTAGATTGAGGTTAAATCTATGATGATGAATGTGCTGATCTTTGATAAGCTCCAATGTGAAAATTGGCTTTAGCAAGGTTTTAAAAAGCATTAAAACATATTTCAGATTTTAATAAACCGTTTTAACTGTCTTTTAAAATTTAGTCGACTGAGTGTCAAATCAATCGACTAAAGTTTGACAGTTGTCACTACAGCTGTTTATAAAGAGCTGGTGCATTTTCAAAAGAGAATAATACAGAGAATTTTCAAACATATAACACTAATTTGATTTTAGAGAAAACACTACCACTTTTTTTAGATAAGGATCACTTGAAGTTTTCAAAGAATTCATCAAGAACTGATTTTCTGCATTCGGTTGGAACTTTGGAAACTGACTGCACATTTCTACATCACTGATCTGACCTCAGCCTAAACACTCTATACCTATTTCTTCTTACTTTCTGATCTGTTGTATAGAGTTGTTGTTGTTAGTTGATTTCTGTGTAAATCTTTTAATTGTATTCAAACTGCTACAGAGTTCTTGAATTACTGGGGTGTAATTCGTGGTACAGTGAGACTGTACTAGTGGTTCGCCTACTGCAGAGAGCAATGAGACATTTCTGGGTTATACAGTGGATTCTGTATAATTGTGACTTGCTGTGGGTTTCAGCAAGGGAGTTCTTGAAACACATAATGGACTCTGTGTGGTTTCTTGGTCTGCTGTAGGTTTAGCAGTGGTTGCTGCGAGTGCAGTGTATTCTTGTTGTGGGCAAGTGTTGTAAACTTGATCAATTGATCATTTTTAGTGAAATCCTTACTGTGTGTGAGGGACTGGACGTAGCCCTTTTGTTGGGTGAACCAGTATAAAAATCTTTGTGTTTTTGAATCTTCTTCCTCTTTCTTGATTACTAATTTAATTGATTGGTTCACTGCATAAACTGTTTTCAGAATCAATAATTGGACTTTATTTGGTTCAAGACTTAAACATCTTTTAATAATTGTTTCTTTCATAAAAAGAATTTTATTTTTGATTGGTTCATAATAATTCAAACTGTTAACTGAATCGAATTTGACCAGTTCATTCTGTGCAGTGCACTTCTGTCTGTTTCAGTGTAGTAAACTAAATCGCTTCCGCAATTACATTTGAATTCTGATAAATCTGTTTGGTTTATTGCATTGTACTATGACTTGATTGAGTTCTGTTTACTGTTCCATTCTACTGCATTGCTTAGTAAAGTCAATAAAGATCCAGTTTATTAAACTAACTTGAATTTTCTTAAAAGGTTAAATAGTTTTGAAAAAGATTTTGAAATCCAATTCACCCCTCCTCTCGTATTTCAGCCTAAACATTTTCTTACAATTGGCATCAGAGCTAGGACTTGTATCCTAGTCAAGTTTTCGATCTATGGCTGAAAACCGTTTACCTTTTGCTGAGGGGGCTTCAATAAATAGACCTCCAATGTTTTCTGGTGTGAATTACCAATTCTGGAAAGTCAGAATGAAGATCTTTATTGAGTCTATTGACAGAGGCATTTGGAATGCAATAGTAAATCGACCATATGTACCTATGCATGTTGTTGATGGTGTGTCTGCTGTGAAACCTTTTGATGAACTGTCTGATATAGAGAATAAGCGTGTGTAGTATGATTGTATTGCTAAGAACATTATAACTTTTGCCTTGAATATGGATGAGTTTTTCAGGGTGTCTCAATGCAGTTCTGCAAAGGAGATGTGGGATGGGCTGGAAGACACTCATGAAGGCACGAATGATATGAAACAGGCAAGGAAACATGCACTGATTCAGGAGTACGATGCTATTCAGGATGCAACCAGGAGAATCAATTGCTGATGTGTATAAACGATTCACTCATATAGTTAATCACTTGATCGGACTGGGAAAGCAGTTTGATAAAGAGGAGCTAAACATCAAGATTCTCAAATGATTGGATAGAAGTTGGCAGCCCAAGGTGACAGTGATTTCAGAAACTAGAGATTTGACAACTCTCACAACAGCTGCATTGTTTGGCAAACTGAGAGAGAATGAACTGGAGATGACGAGGCTGAAGGAAATGGAATCTGCTGAAAAGAAATCCAGAAGCCTTCCACTGAAATCAAAAGTTGCTGAGATTGAAACCAGTGAGGACAGCTCAGAAGAAGATAGTTATTTTGAAGACCTCAGTCTGCTGACAAAGAAATTCCAGAAATACATCAAATTGAAGAGCTAGGCAAAGAATCAATAATCTAAAAGGTATACTAGAAAACCTTATTCAGGTTCAAATAAGCTAACCTGTTATGGTTGTGGCAAACAGGGACATATGAAAGCAGACTGTCCAAATCTGGCTAACAAAGAGAAGAGCATTAAAAAGAAGAATTACAAAGCAGGAAAAGGAAGAAAGGCATACATTGCATGGGAAGACAATGCATCTTCATCCAGCAGCTCTTCACAAGAAGACATTGAAGCAAATATGTGTTTCATGACTGGAAAGAATTTTGAGGTTAGTAGTGAAGATTCCAGTACTTCCTTTAATAGTACAAATTACAGTTCACTGCTGAATGCGTTTCAAGAGACGCATGAGGAAGCAAACAAGTTGGCTCGTTCCAACAATAGACTGAAGGGTGTGAACAACTGGTTGGAAGCCAGAGTTAAGGAACTGGAAGGTGAAGTTTTAAGACTGAAAACTGACCTTGAACACTACAAAACTTCCAGTAACTTAGACTCCAGCAAACCAGCAAACTGTGAAAACTGTGAAGTTCTTCAAAAGAAGGTGAACTACCTAATTACTACTGCTTCAAAGTTGACTATGGGAACAGCCAATCTGAATGCCATTTTGGGCTCTCAGAACTGTGTTTTCGAAAAGGCTGGAATTGGACATCAACCTAATTTCCCAAAGAAACAGAAAAAGTACAGTAGCTTTTTCGAAACCAATAATAAACAGTTTTCACAGCCTATTACCTGCTTCTATTGCATGAAAAGAGGCCATTCTGTCAAGGACTGTAAGTTTAGAAGATTTCTAGTGCCAAAAGGTTTAGTTGGGTGGATGCCTAAAAGCACATCTAACACTGTTGGACCCAAATTTAACTGGGTACCAAAACCTCAACTCTAATCTGTTTTGTAGGTCTGCTTGGCATCCAGTAAACTGATGTGGTATCTAGACAGTGGATGCTCAAAGCATATGACAGGAGATTCAACTCAGTTGATTAATATCAAATGGAAATCTATAGGATATGTGACATATGGTGACAATAACCGAGGCAAGATACTTGGTGTTGGTGATATAGGAAGCAAGAATAAATTGATCATAAAGGATGTGTTGCTGGTAGAAGATCTGAAACATAGTCTGTTGAGTATCAGTCAACTGTGTGATCGTGGTTACAAGATCACATTTGAACTAGAGCAATGCACTATAGCAGACTCAGAATCTACTGAAACAGTTCTTGTAGGTAAAAGAGTAAGTAATGTTTATATGCTTAATATCTCAAGCATCATTCCTAGTATGAACTGTTTACTATCTCGAGATGATGAATCTTGGTTGTGGCATAGAAGACTTGAACACATTCACATGCATCACCTAAATAGGATTGCATCTAAGGATCTTGTAATTGGGCTTCCTAAGCTTAAGTTCGAGAGGAACAAACTGTGTGAAGCATGCCAAATGGGTAAGCAAACTAAAAGCTTTTTTAAACCGATTAATGTTGTTTCAACAACTAGACCACTTGAGCTGCTGCACATGGATTTATTCGGTCGCTCTAGAACTATAAGCCTAGGAGGGAACTACTATGGTCTTGTTATTGTTGATGACTATTCTAGGTTCACTTGGACATTTTTCATTGCCACCAAAGATGAGACTTACCATGTGTTTAAGAATTTTTCCAAAGTTGTACAAAATGAGAAAAACAACAGCATAATGTCTATCAAATCAGATCATGGCAGAAAATTCCGGAATGAGAAGTTTGACAGGTTCTGCAGTAAGTTGAGAATCAAGCACAACTTCTCAGCACCAAGAACTCCACAGCAGAATGGAGTTGTAGAAAGGAAAAACAGATCTTTGGAGGAACTGGCCAGAACGATGTTGAACGAGACTGGACTACCCAAATACTTCTGGGTAGATGTTGTCAGCACAACATGCTATGTAATAAATAGAGTGTTGATCAGACCCATACTGAAGAAAACTCCATATGAATTGTTCAGAGGAAGAAAACCGAATCTGTCTCACCTAAAGGTCTTTGGCTGTAAGTGTTTCATACTTAATAATGGGAAGGACAACCTGGGTAAGTTTGATTCCAAGTCTGATGAAGGTATTTTTCTGGGTTACTCACAACATGGTCATGCTTATCGTGTCTATAACAAGAGGACTATGCTGGTAGAAGAATCTGTACACGTGAATTTTGATGAAACTAACCAAGTTATGCAGGAAAGACCTAAGACATATGCAGATGATGAAATTCCAATTACTCAACAAGCTAGAGCTAAACTAGAAAATAAGACTGAAGAAACCAGTGTACTACCAGAAATTCAGTCAACAGAACCAGAAGATCAATCTGCTGAACAAGAAGCTGTTACTGACAAGATCAGTTCAGGATTGCCTAAGGAGTGGAGAGTGCCTAGGAATTTGTCATTGGATAATGTAATTGGCCAGGTGCAGAAAGGAGTTTCAACCAGAAGTGCACTGAATCAATTCTGTGAACATATGGCTTTTGTTTCACAAACTGAACCAAAGACTGTAGCTGATGCACTGGAAGACAGCAGTTGGATAACTGTTATGCATGAAGAACTGAACCAATTTTCCAGGAATGAGGTCTGGTCACTTGTTCCAAGAACCAATGGAATGAATGTCATTGGCACCAAATGGGTGTTGAAGAACAAGTTAGATGAACATGGTGTTATTGTGAGAAACAAAGCTAGATTGGTTACAAAGGGTTACAATCAGGAAGAAGGAATTGACTACGGAGAAACCTATGCACCAGTGGCAAGACTTGAGGCTGTGAGATTGTTGCTAGCCTACGCAAGCATGAACAAATTCGAATTGCACCAAATGGATGTCAAGAGTGCATTCCTTAATGGCTACATAGATGAAGAGGTGTATGTTAGTCAACCTCAGGTTTTGAAGATCATAAGCATCCCAATCATGTCTTCTAGCTAAAGAAAGCACTATATGGTTTAAAGCAAGCACCTAGACTGTGGTATGAAAGGTTGAGCAGTTTCTTGCTATCTCACTCATATTGGAGAGGCAAAACAGATAAGACTCTGTTTATTAAGAAAGCATGTTCTGATATTATTCTAGTTCAAGTCTATGTAAATGATATTATCTTTGGATCCACTAATGAGAATCTGTGCAAGCAGTTTGTTGCAGCTATGTAGGGAGAGTTTGAAATGTCCATGATGGGCGAGCTCAACTATTTCCTTGGATTGCAGATCAAGCAACTGAATCATGGGACTTTTCTAAGTTAAACCAAGTACTGCAAGGAGTTACTGAAAAAGTTTAACATGGAGAGCTGTAAAGAAAGTGTAACACCCATGGCAACTAACTGTTATTTGGATTTAGATGATAAAGGAGCCAGTGTGGATCAAACTAAATTCAGAGGATTAATTGGTTCACTGCTCTATCTTACTATTAGTCGACCAGATATCATGTTCAGTGTGTGTCTCTGCACTAGATTTCAATCCAATCCTAAGGAGTCGCACTTCACTGCAGCAAAGGGAATTCTGAAATACCGACAGGAACTACAACAGTCAGACTGTGGTATCCTGCTGATGTATCTCTCAACTTAGTAGGATACTCTGATTCTGATTTTGCAGGTTGCAAATAGATAGGAAAAGCACTAGTGGGACATGTCACTTGCTGGGATCTAGTTTAGTTTCATGGCACAGCAAGAAACAAGCGTGTATGGCATTGTCAAAGGCTGAAGCTGAATACATTGCAGCTGGAAGCTGTTGTGCACAAACCTTGTGGATGAAACAACAGTTAAGTGATTTTGGCCTTAACTTGTCTAAAATTCCATTACTATGTGACAACACAAGTGCCATTAATCTTACAAGGAATCCAGTTCAACATTCTAGGACTAAACATATTGAAATTCACCATCATTTCATTAGAGACCATGTCACTAATGGAGATTGTGAAATTCAGTTTGTTAGTACTGAGAATCAACTTGCTGATCTGTTTACAAAACCCTTGAGTAAAGAAAAATTTAATTTTTTGAGGAATGAAGTGGGTATACTGGATATCAAACATGTGTTGTGAATCATTTAAATCATACGCTCTATTAGCAGTTTGTTTTTCTTTTCTTCGTGGCACTTCACAGTTCATTGCACCAGATTCAATTTTATAATATTTTTTCTGGATAAATCATAACTGATTTAAATGGAAATGCTGAATGCATGTGAAACTGGACGAGAGTTGAAATCCAATTAGAATGGGGTTGTGTAACTGAACCAGTTAGATTGGAACCAAGACCATTGCAAAACAGTGAGTTGTTGACCGAATAAGACAAAATTAACCAAGGTGACGCTCAACATCTGAAGAGAGAGAGTTTGCAGAACTCTACGTGGCACTGAAGTATTGGCAGTCAACAAGCAAAAGCTATTTTTGAGGGAATCTCTGCAAAGCTAAGTATCCTAGTCTGTTTGAATACTGATAGCGTGTCTCAATCTGTTGGGATTTGATATTGTGCAGTGTATTGTCAATCTGTGCTCTAGGGTGTAGTGCATTAATCTGCCTCTATATTGCTAGTTGAACATGCATACATTCACACACCACTTCACTAATACTACTTGTTCTGTGTGGGAATCCATTCTGTTTCAAATCAATGCGTTCGAAATGGCTTCATCATCCAACCCGAGAAAGAGAACAAAGCTGGCAGTAGTCAAGAATGTTGGTTCAGATGAACCAAATGAGAGTGACTATCTTGAAAGGTGGTTCTACGGAAACCAGGAAAGCATAGACGACTACTACAAGCTCTACAGCAGGAAGATAATAATTTCTCCAAAGATGTTAAGCCTAGATTGGCTTAAAGAGGAAAAATTGGTTGAAGTAAGAAGTATGCTGAAATTTCAAAAGCTGGACCAATTCCTGAACCTAACTAGAAATACTTATCCAGATTTGGTTAAGGTATTTCTATCAAACATGTGGTATGATGATGAGTGCGTATACTCACAGGTGAAAGGAATCGACTTTGCTATCAATGAGGAAGTCTAGATAAATGTGACAGGCTTGAATAATGAAAGAGCTGTTGTAACCAAAGGAAATTCTGCTGATCTGGGAGGTTTCAACAAGGTGCAGTTTTACAAATCTTGCCTTAGAGATCAGTCCTCTGTGTCCAGAACTTACAATGTTGGTGGTTTAGCAGCAATACCCAAAATTCTGGCCTACATTGTCATCTGGATACTCACACCCAGAGGCTTCAATCATGCTACCTTGACTGAGGAAGACTTGATTCTTGTGTACTGCATCACATCCAAAATCAGAGTCAATTGGATTCAAGTTATCTGTGATCACTTGTTCAAAGTAGGCAAGAAATTAGAGTATCGCATCCCTTATGTGACAATGTTATCAAAGTTTATTGATTACTTTGAGATTGATGTTGAGGAAAGATTGTTGAGGAAGTCAAGGCAGTGAATCAGATCTCCATAGCAAATTTAACCAAGATCGGGCCGGTGAAACTGAAAAATAAGAAATGGGTATCTAAGGCTGATGAAGGAACAACTGATGATGATAATGAGGAAGAATCAACTGATGAAGAATCTGACGATGAAGCTGATGAAGCTGATATGGAACATGATCAAGCTGGAATGGCAACTGAAACACCTGCTGCTGCTACTAGACAAGATTATTTTGCTGGATTTGAACAATAGATGTTCAACCAACTGAACAACATGCAGGACCAACACCGTATGCATCACAAGTACTGCCAGACACACTTCCAACTGATTGAGACCCAAGTTGATGATATTTAGTCCAAGATTGGGACTTTATTCTTCCCACCAGACGAGTAGACCATGCATTGCGTAACTAAGTGGTTGTCTCTCTCCATTTGTTGAAGACAATGGGGGAGAAGTTTAGTGTGTTGGTTGTTCTGGCTATGTGTTGGGGAGAAGCTTAGGTTGTGTGGTGTTTATGCTTGGCTGTTTGTTTAGGTCTTTGCTAGGTTTGTTATGCTTGTGTTATGTTTAGTATGCTAGTTTACTGTTTGTACTTCTGCTGATCTGCTGATGTTGTAACTGCTAGTTTATCTGGCATGATGGAATTGCTCTAGGACTAGTTATGTTCACTCAGTGTACTGTTTATTCGGCTGATTAAGTCACTCATATTCTGCTGCCTGAAATGTAACACTGTTTTATATGAATGAAATTTGGAAGTACTATGTTTATGCTAATTTTAGTTTCTTTTCATTCTTTAAAACTGTGATCGAGGCAATGGATTATGGAGGAGTTGCTAAATTATGGGGGAGCAATTGCATAAATGCAGAGTTGTTGATCAAAACTGGTTTGAGCATGAGATTGCGTGAAATCTATTTGATTACAGTTTGATCAATTTACTGGAAACTGTTTACTGAACTTGTTCTTAATACAGATTGCTAATCTACCGCTATTGAGTTCAGTTGTTACAGGTTTGAACTAGATAACACAACACACCATTGTTTGTCTTCATCAAATTGGTGGAGATTGTTAGCACCAGGAGTTGTTGTATTGATTTGATGAAGCCAAACCAACTACAACTAAAGCTGCTTAGTTAATTTGGAGCAACCAGCCATGTTGACCAAGTCAAGACCAAGTGTTGTCAAGTGAAGATGCATGGAGTTTGCATGGAGATTGGAGTTTTTGGGTCTAGGCTTTAGGTGGTGTTGGTGTGTCTAGATTGAGGTTAAATCTGTGATGATGAATGTGCTGATCATTGATAAGCTCCACTGTGAAAATTGGTTTTAGCAAGGTTTTAAAAATCATTAAAAACAGATTTCAGATTTTGATAAACCGTTTCAACTGTATTTTAAAATTTAGTCGACTGAGTGTCAAATCAATCGACTTAAGTTTGACAGCTGTCACTACAGCTGTTTATAAATAGCTGGTGCATTTTCAAAAGAGAATAATACAGAGAATTTTCATACATACTACACTGATTTTTTAAATCTGAGTTAAAACATTTTCACATTGCAAACTATTTTCTGGGTTTAAATGAATTCTGGGTCTAACTCTGATATATTCCGCTGTGCACAATCGATTGTTTACCTGACAGTTCAGAATTACATAGTCAATCGATTGAATAAAGAATTTTCATTCTCTACTTGAAGAATAAATCAGATTTACGAAAAGTTTTGAAAGTTCAATTCACCCCCCCTCTTGAACTCGGTCTAAACCTTATTTTACATCCTTGAGTGAGGTTCTTGCAACTTTGGTTCTGGACCAAAGTTAAGTCTTCTACACCTGATCTTCATTCTTTGTAATCTGTTATGTGTAGAAGTACTATGTGATCAATTGCTGATCTTACTGTTTTGTAATCTGCTTGCTATTTTTCAATTACTGGGTTTGTAATTGAGTTGGTGCAGTGGGTTTCTGCACTGGTCTCACATCTGTTGAGGGGTTCAGTAGCGGGTGAGTGCTGTGGGGAGCAGTGTTGCTTGTGGACTGCAAGTGTTGTGGTGCAGTGGGTTTCTGCACTGGTTACAACAAGCTGAGGGGTTCAGTAAGGTGTGGGTTTACTGCTGGGAGCAAGGGTTGTAAACTGATCTTGTGATCTTTTTAGTAGAAATCTTTGCTAGTTTGCAAAGGACTAGACGTAGCCCTTGAGGAAGGGTGAACCAGGATAAATCTTTGCGTTCTTGATTTCTTCTTCTCTCCTTGATCTTTTTATTATCTGCTTGCATTCGCTTAATAAACTGATCAATGAATTTGTTTACATATATCTGAACCAACTGTGTTTCTGGGTTATTTTTAATCTACTGGATTGTGTTTAATCATCTTGAATCTGGATTAACACATTTCTATACTGTAAACTGTTTTCTGGGTTTATCTTTAATAATTTCCGCTGTGCTCAATTGATTGTTTACTGGACAGTCCAGAATTGCAGGAGTTGATTGATTGACTTAAGAATTTTCATTCTCTATTTCAAGAACAAATCAGATTTGCGAAAAGATTTTGAAAGTTCAATTCACTCCCCCTCTTGAACTCGGTCTAAACCTTATTTTACAATTCGCATCAAAGCTAGGATCTTGAATCCTAGCCAAGATTTTGATCCATGGCCGAGAACAAGTTACCTTTTGCTGAAGGTGCATCTATTAATAGACCACCTATGTTTTCTAGGGTAAACTATCAATTCTGGAAAGTGTTAATGAAAATCTTCATTGAATCTATTGACCGTGGCATCTGGAATGCCATAGTAAATGGTCCATTCATTCATATGCATCAGTTGTTGATGGTGTGTTTACTGCTAAGTGCTTTGATGAGTTAATTGATCTTGAGAACAAGAAAATGCAATATGATTGTGTTGCTAAAAATATTATAACTTATGCATTAAATCTGGATGAGTTCTTTAGAGTATCTCAATGCAGTTCAACCAAAGAAATGTGGGACATTCTAGAAGTCACACATGAAGGAACCACTGATGTGAAGAGAGCACGCAAACATGCATTGATCCAGGAATACGAGCTGTTCAGAAAGCAACAGGGAGAGACCATTGCTGATGTCCATAAGAGATTTACACACATTGTCAATCATCTAATTGGACTGGGCAAGCAGTTTGATAGAGAGGAGCTTAATATCAAGATTCTGAAGTGCTTGGATAGGAGCTGGCAGTCTAAAGTCACAGCAATTTCAGAAACTAGAGACTTGACAACCCTTACAACTGCAGCGTTGTTTGGCAAACTGTGAGAACATGAACTATAGATGATCAGGTTGAAAGAAATGGAAATAGTGGAGAAAAAGACCAAGAGCCTGGCACTCAAAACTAGAACTGTTGTTCAGGAATCAACTGATGAAAGTTCAAGAGACTGCAGTGAATCTGAGAACCTCAATCTGTTGACAAGTGTCGCAACCGGGGTCACGACGGGGACGGCAAACGAAAAAACTAGTTAATTAAAATTATTTGAAAAATTAGGAAAAGGAGTCGCCACCATAGTTTATTAGGAAAAACTATGGAAAACCAAAAAAACAAGATAAGGCAAATTCGCAAAACCGGATTTAGAGTCTGGGAGTCGGTTACGTGTGGGGAAGGTACTAGCACCCCACAATGTCTGCCCTACGGTGGTACCTTTAATTAAATGAGTAAAAGAGTGTGATCTTTTTTATATTTATTTTTCCCAAAAAAATAAAATGTAAATAATAACAAACAAAAAGTTTTTTTTTGAAGGGGGCCCGACAAGGATTTGACCTCGCTCCTACGTATCTCTATCAAGGATAGAGAATGAGGGTTACGTAGTTCTTTGATGATAAGATTGTTGGTTGTTTTGATTTTTTTTTTTTTTTTGAAAGCTTGTGTGTGAAAATAGGGTAAGTGAATGGCGTCAGTGCCAGGTTTAAAGCCTGGGCTTTGAGATACAGTGCCAGGTTTAAAGCCCGGGCTTTGAGATACAGTGTCAGGTTTAAAGCCTGGGCTTTGAGATACAATGTCAGGTTTAAAGTCTGGGCTTTGAGATACAGTGTCAGGTTTAAAGTCTGGGCTTTGGGAATTGGGGTATATATCAAATTCGGTGTTGAAAAATAACATGCAACAGTTATATGCAACATGGAATTGACACTTTAGTTTTAGCGGGATTATGCATACAAGAATTGAACGTGAACGAATGAATTCTTGGCAATGCAAAACTTAAACATGTGAGTTTTAGGTGGTGCATGGGGACAGTTTTGGGTATTTTTGGGTGCTGTATATCTGTACAACTAAATCGAGAGTTTCTGGGTCGAGTTTATGGGCAGACCTTGGCATTTTCTCCTGAATTTGTAGCTTTCTCTTGCCTGGAATCCTCTTCATCGTATTTTGTACATTATCAGGCACTAGAGTTTCCTAGGTATTCTGTTCTTCACATGTAATAGAATCATCTTCCATATCTTCGGTATTGGGTTCACGAAAAGGTAGGACAACTCATACCTATCTTTCACAATGGTGTCCACAATGCTCTCCAAAATATTTGCCAAACCAACCTCTCCCCCTCCCCCTCTTCGGTGTTTTGTTGGTGGCATATAATCTGCATTAAGCTTTCTTAACTCAGCAACAAATCTCCTTTTTCCTTCAACACAAGCACGGTTGGCCCTGTTCTCTCAACACTCTTTCCAACTTCACACCAAACCCATTTAGGGCAGACCCAGAGCGACGAGCTTGGCGGTGAGGAGGGGTCGGAGCGCGGACATGCGGAAGTCGTGGAGAGCGGCTGGCTTGGCGAGGGCGACGGCGTGAGAGAAGACATGAGGGTCGAGACTCCTCGTAATCACCTAAGTCACGGCCACCCAGGTCCGCAGCGGCGGCGGAGAGAAAGCAGCGCGCCGAGAAGACGCAGCGCGGGGGCTAGACACAGGGGTTGCGGAGCGTGGCCAAAGGCGGCGGTGGGCGGTTGGCGACGATTAGGGTTTCAAACTCTTGTTTAGTGGTGACTTTGAGAATAGGGGAGAGGGCAAGGTTGAGGTTCGTTTGGGAAGGAAACAGGAGGCGGCGGGAGTTGAGTGGTAGTAGGGTTCATGAATTGTGATCCGTAGTGTTGTAATGGACGGCTTTGGAAGCAAGATGTGAAGATTCGAGATTCACCACAACCATTTAAGGCGTGACCACCCAAGACGGCAGCATCGGCGGATATAGGGTTGGGTGCGGTGGCTTGAGGGGGTGGTGGTGGTTCTATTGGTTTCGAGTAGTGATTTGATAAAATGAAAGGCATGTATGAAATGCTTATAATACAAATGAAAATTCAAATCTCGGGAATCATACCTGCACAATCCTTGTTCTCCTCCCTTCTCTCTGTTTTACTCTTCTTGTTGTTCTTGTGTTACTCCTGCTTCTGATTCTGGTTGGCAATTGTTTTCTGATTGCAGATGTAGAAAGATTGGAATAAACTATCCCTAAGTGATTTTTCTGGTGTGTCTTTTTTTTTTTTTACACGAAGACAGGGATGAGAGTAAGAGCTTTGTTTGAGTTTTTTTCTTGTGTGTAAATGAGAGTTCCATGATTTTTTCTTCCTTTCTTTTTTCTCTAATCAGTACTCTTTCCTTTTTCCTCCTCCTTCCTTTTTTTTCCTTAATATCTCCCTCTTTTTTCTTTTTATTATTATTCTTTTTTTAAAAAAATGAAGGTGGTTCAGAGCAGTTACAACTCTTTGACCCATTCTTATTGTTTATTTTTAAAAAATATATTATTTAATATTAAAGATGAATCTACCCAGGAATGAAGGATTAAGCCATTTCAAAACGGTCATAATTTATTATTTATTATTAATTTTATTTTTATGTAGTGGAGAGAGTGGGTTGTTATCTGAGCAGTTTCAAAATTATTATTTTATATATATATTTTAAAAAGCAATACATGGAGTTAAGGAGTGAGAACATGGAAGAATACTTCAGTTGACTCATTCTTTTTTGTTATTATTTTTTTAAATTACCACCTTTTCTCTCTCTTTTTTAATGGAAAAATTTAAATTATTTATTTATTATTATTATTTTTTCAAGAAAACTTAAATTAATAAATATATATTCTGTTACTATCCATTTTTTCATTTTTGCCATCATTTATTTTATTCTATTTTATTATTGCATTTTAATTTAAAAGATTACCCAAACAAAATTGGGTGTTGACAACAAGAAAGTTTCAGAAATTCATAAAGATGAAGAACAGATTGAAGAATCAGCAAGGTAAAAGAGGTAAGAATAAATCTGATTCTGGTTCAACTAAATTTGTGTGCTTTGGCTGTGGAAAACAGGGACATATGAAAGTTGAGTGTCCAAGCATTGCAACCAAAGACAAAGCACCTGGAAAGAAGAACAATAAATCTGGAAAAACTAGACGCGCGTATATAGCTTGGGAGGACAATGCTACATCGGCTAGTTGTTCTTCAGAAGATGAGATTGAAGCCAATCTGTGTATGATGGCTGGAAGAGATTCTGATGTGAGTAGTACTGAATCCAATGCTTCATTTAATAGTACTAACTACAACACATTTCTTCATGCATTTCAAGAAACACATGAAAAAGCTAACAAGTTAGCTCAATCCAATAGTAGATTGAAAGACATGAACAACTGGCTGGAAAATAGAGTTAAGCAATTGGAGGATGAGTTACATAAAGCAAAAGATGATTTTGAAAATTTAGAAAAGCAGTTAAATTCTACACACTCCAGTAAACTTAACTCTAGCAAGCCAGTTGATTGTGAAAATTGTGCTATTTTGCAAAGTAAAGTGAGTTATCTGATTTCTACTGCTTCGAAACTTTCTATGGGGACAACAAACCTAAATGCTCTTTTGGGATCCCAAAATTGTGTTTTTGAAAAGGCTGGTATTGGTTATCATGTTGGTCCCAATGGAAAGCAAAAATTGTTTAACAATTTGTTTAAAGGTTCTGGATCACAGTCTTCACAATCTATTGCCTACTTCTACTGTATGAAAAAGGGCCACTCTGTTAGAAACTGTAGGATTAGGAAATTTAGTGTGCCAAAAGGATTAGTTAGGTGGGTGCCAAAAAACACATCTAACACTGCTGGACCGAAGCTTAACAGGGTACCAAATCCTTAAACTCAATATGTTTTGCAGGAACAGTCAGCATCCAATAAACTGATGTGGTATCTGGACAGTGGATGCTCAAAGCACATGACAGGAGAGGCCTCACAATTGATTAATTTGAAATGGAAACCAGCAGGATTCGTCACCTATGGAGACAACAATCGAGGAAAGATTCTTGGTGTTGGTGTTGAATTGAACTTTCAAAACTTTTCGCAAATCTGATTTATTCTTCAAGTAGAGAATGAAAATTTTTTATTCAATCGATTGACTATGTAATTCTGAACTATCAGGTAAACAATCGATTGTGCACAGCGGAATATATCAGAGTTAAACCCAGAATTCAGTTAAACCCAGAAAACAGTTTGCAGTGAAAATGTTTTAACTTAGATTTAAGATGTTTAAACACAATCCAGTAGATTAAACACAATCCAGAATCACAGTTGATTATGCAAACAGATGTTCAGAGTATTAATAACAGTATGAACAAATTTTAATCCAGTTAATTTTAAAGACGGTAGCAGTGAATAAAGGCAATCAAGAAGAGTAGGGAGAAGAGCAAGAACACAGAATTTTTATACTGGTTCACCCTTCCTCAAGGGCTACATCCAGTCCTTTGCAAACTAGCAAAGATTTCCACTAAAACAGATCACAAGATCAGTTTACAACCCTTGCTCCCAGCAGTAAACCCACACCTTACTGAACCCCTCAGCTTGTTGTAACCAGTGCAGAAACCCACTGCACCACAACACTTGCAGTCCACAAGCAACACTGCTCCCAGCAGCACTCACCCTCTACTGAACCCTTTAGCAGATGCGAGACCAGTGCAGAACCCACTGCACCAACTCAATTACAAACCCAGTAATTGAAAATAGCAAACAGATTGCAAATCAACAGGATCAGAGAAGATAACAGAATGCTTCCACACAAAACAGATTACACAGAATGAAGATCAGGTGTAGAAGACTTAGCTTTGGTCCAGAACCAAAGTAGCAAGAACCTCACTTCAAGGATGCTTCAAAGATTCATGTTCTTGGAGGTTTCTTGATTTGAAAAGCTTTGCAAAAATGATGATTGCACAAAAGGGGCAATATCTCTCTTAGTAAATCTCGAGGAATGCTTTTCGAAAGTATATGTTTTGATAATTCTGAAAGTGATGATTCTCATTCCTTTAAATACCCAAAATCAGTTTTAAAAACTGCTTAGCTGTCAAAATTCAATTAATTGAACAAACCATTCAATCGATTGAATTGGACCGTTAGTTTGACCCAGTCAAAGTTTTCACAAGGAAATTTCTTTTGTCTTTGGTTCCCGCCTCTCTATCTTGGCCCGACTTCTTTCAATTCTTTCTTCAACCATCCTCCTCCGATCAGCTCGAGTAGGCTTGTATCCCAAACCGTACCTCCCTTTGTTTTCAATAAGCTTTGGCATTACAGACCCTTTGTTATTTCTACCCAAACCGTTGCCATCTCTATATCCTTTTACCATCATAGTTTTGGCTATCATCAATGATGCGTTAGACAAATATGGATTCACCTTGAAGGGTTCAACATAGGTTGTGTTAACTATCTCCAGAGCTTGAAAAGAGGTTTCTAAAGCTTCTTCTGCGGCATCAATATAAGGAGTAGGTGCAGGTCCACATACCAGTAAGTCCTCTTCCCCAGAAACTACAATCAATTTATCATCAATTATAAATTTTAGCTTCTGATGCAAAGTAGAAGGCACCACTCCAGCTGTGTGTATCCAAGGTCTTCCTAGCAAGCAACTGTATGCTGGTAATATGTCCATTACTTGGAACACAACTTGGAAAGTGTATGGTCCAACTCGAATTGGTAGCTCTACCTCTCATATAACTTCACTTTTACTCCCATCAAAAGCTCTCACCACAATAGTACTGGGACGTAAATGAATCCCATCACATGGCAATTTATGCAGGGTGGTTTTTGGCATTACGTTCAAATTTGAACCATTATCAATTAACACTCGTGATATAAAATAGTTCATGCATTTAACCAAAATGTGAAGAGCTTTGTTATGTCCTCTGCCCTCTGAAGGTATTTCATCCTCAGTAAAAGTTAAGTAATTGTTAGCAGTAATGTGACTAACAATCCCTTAGAATTTATCTAAGGAGATGTCTTGTTCCACATGGGCTCCGCTCAGAATCTTCATTAATAATTTCCTATGAGAATTTGAGTGCATTAACAATTCCAACAAAGACACTCTCGCGGGCATGCGATTTAACTGATCAACAACATTGTACTCACTTTGTTGGATAAATTTCAGAAATTCATATGCATCCTCATCGGTAACCTCTTTTCTCTCTTTCTCCTCAGGCTCTGAATCAACTTACACAACTTTCCCCTTCAAAAATTATATTGCCTTTTCCATAGCCATTTCTTCTCTAATTTTATCACGGCTTTTTTCACCTCTCAAGTCAGGAGGAGTAAACACACGACCACTCCTAGTCATACCCCCTATTCCAGATATGTTATCAACCACAGCCTTGCCTTGATCAACTAATTCATGTTTCTGGTCTTCTTGAATGATACTGGCACCATATTTCCAAGGAACAACTTTATCATTCTTATATGGGAAAGAAGATGGTGTCTGTATCACTAAAGGTTGTCATCCTGAAGGCATGGGATTAGTGGCTTTGGAAAATTGTATCACCAACGGGTTAGGCCTCTGTGGAGTCCATTCTTCTCCAGTAAACACTTCTCCTTCCTTCTTTTGATGACTGACTTGTAGAATATGCCTGTCTATCAAGTCTCGCAAAAAATCCTTAAACTCAACACACTCATCAACAGAATGTTCGGTGCTAGCATGAAAACCACATTTGTCCTCTGGCCTATATTCATATTGGTATAAACCAGCTTGGCAGATTGCTCTAAAAACCTCATTCATAGGTTTCTTCATTTCAATTACACTTCTGACCAAGCTTAGATCTTCTTCCCCCATGACAGCATTAACTGTGCCACTTGCATGTCCGGACAAAGGGTTCTTATCCACACTTGGCTTTTGTTCCTGGAAAGTAAGCCACCTTAAGTCCAACAAAGATTGCACTTTAAATTTGAGGGCTCGACAATTCTCAGTTGAATGACCTACTTCTCCACTATGCATTTGCATTATAATATCTAGAATATGGTGGTTGTAAGGTCTTTGCGAGATATAAGGCCACCATTGCATTCTTTAGCAAATCAGGCAACAACTCTGCATAGGTCATCGGAATAGGAGTAAACTTCACAATCTTCTCCCTTGGATTACTCCTTTGACCAAAATTTTGATTTTGTGCCTAATTAGAGCTCTGACCCCTTGATTGGGTTGATATGCATTATGAGTCATAAGTAGAGGTCTATACGCAGACTGCAGTCGAGCACCATTATACCGATAAGCCGGAATGGTATTTGCGACATAAGCAGATGAGGGTCTATAGTTGGGTCGAAATTGTTGTTGATATCCTTCCCAATGTGGCATGGCAGAAACTGCTTGCACCTCTCCCTCCTTTTTTTTGTTGTTATTATTGAACCCGGGCTTCTTAGCAGTTGTAACCGCGGATGGGTTTTGTGCTATTTTTCCTCTTTTAAACCCGTGTTCAACTCTTTCTCCGATAGTAACGAGATCAGAAAAATTGGAGGAAACACTCCCAAGCACGCGTTCATAGAAAGGATCTTCTAGGGTCTCAACAAACATAGTTATCATCTCCTTCTCATGTAAAGGTGGTGCAACTTGAGCAGCAAGCTCTCTCCATCTTTGCGCATACTCTTTAAAAGTCTCAGAGTTCTTTTTCGCCATGCCTTGCAGTTGCATTCTATTAGGAGCGATGTCTATATTGTATTTGTATTGCTTTAAAAAAGCGTCTACAAGATCTTTCCAGGAACGTGAAAGCCATCCCTGGTAGGCTATCTTGAAAGAAATGCATCAGTAGCTTTTCATCATGAGCATGAGCAGCCATCTTTCGGCAATACATAATCAGATGATTCTTGGGACATGTCACTCCTTTATACTTTTCAAACTCAGGTACTTTAAATTTGGGAGGTATCACGACATCAGGGACTACGCATTGGCCAGTAGCATCTCCAAATTCACAAGCACTGGCTCCTTCAATCATTCTGACTGTCTCCTCTAAGATATCCAGCTTCCCCTTTGTCATGTCAGCATTAATCAACACAATTGAATACCCTCAGGAATATTATCCTTTATCGCAGATGCTTTACCAGTAAGAATTTGCAGAACTCATGGCTGATTAGTAGAAGGAATTTTATTAAGTACCCCTTTTTCAATGTGATTAGCAAGTGGTACCTGAGTAGACTCAGGTTGACCTTTAGTGCTAGCAGCATTAGCAACTAGTGGTATAGTTTCTTGCTCCTCATATTCTTTGTATGACGGCTCATAATTTGGAGGCAGACCATATGGAGGGAACTCCTGACTTGCTTTATTCCCATGATTGGGATTCGGGGTCTGTAATGTCCTTTGTTGTGAAGCCTGAGCCTCTTCATTTCGGGCAGTGACTGCATCCTTTAAGGCTACCATCATCTCGAACATATGTCCAAATTAATTCTTGAGTTGGTCAGTATCAGCCTTCATGCTTTCTTGCATTTCACCCCAGCCCTCCATTTTCTTACTATTAGCCCGCGTTCTGTAGGGATGTCGTGGAATTTTTGCCGTTATTACGTTTCTGTATTTTTATTTTATTAAAGAATGAATTAGGAAAAGATAGAAAGAATGAAAAAGAAAATAAATCAAACAAAAATTATAAAATTGCATGATGTCATTTAGAACACATGAAAATCAAATAGAAGTCTAGCATTGATAGAGAAATCTAAATCGTTTGACCAATAATGTCATTACAATCTTCTCAACAAACAACTATCACTCTCTAGCACGACTAATCATATTCTTCATCTCCGCCACCAATCCTTTGCAATGCTCTATAAAAATCTTGACTTCCCTTGGTGGATTAAAGAAGAATAGTGATGACTCAGTTTTGGCTAACATTCTCGGAACCCCATCAATTGCCCCATTAGCCAAAGCAGCCAACTGAGAGAAACATCTCTTCCAGTGCTTTACGGTTCTCTCCTGCTCAGCCATATAACCTTCTATCTAAGTTAGCATAGTCTGATACTGCTCCTCTGCTTCAGTCTGCTGGCGGTGCACTTCCTAAACACGTGCTTCACATTTTACCATCATTTCTTTCATCTGTCGTTCCATCCCATTGATTCTGACTTGGAGATCACGCAACCTTCTCAATGCCTCCTGCTTTTCCCTCTTGATGACTTCATATAAGTTCTTCCACTGGCGCTCTACAGATGAAGCTGTATCACGCTCTTGGGCCCTCATTGTCAACTTAGTGTTGGCGGCAGCTAAGTCTTGCTTGATTCTGAAAGTGTAATCCCTCTCTGCTTTCTGCTTTCTTATCAGGTTTTTGTGAGCTTTTGTCCTTTCTTCATAGTCCTTCTTCAAGTCCACGTAGTAGTGGCTGAGGCTTTGGAAGTCACTAACCACTTTGGCATTCACTCCTTTCAATCTTTCAATATCTTCTTTCAACTGTTTGACCTCTTCTGACTCGATGTCTAGCATTTGTTCCTTGTTTTTTGAGCCAGGGGCATCTAACTTGAAAGGAAGTTTGACCTCTTTTACCCTCTCTGCGACCCATTGGCGGTAAGGAACTTCTCTATTTATTGCCCATGGTCTAGAGTCCCTATCCATGTAAATCACATTCTTCCAAGCGCTTCTAACCTGTCGCAAGACTTCATTGGCATTGCCATCCTCATAATAAAACAACAAGGCAGTCAGAGAAGCAGGTGTTGGGGCTCCTTTTATCGGATACCCAAATTGTCGTTGGGCCTGCACCGGGTTGTAATTGATGCAGCATTTAGTCCCATGAGTGGCACATTTGGATACTTTCCACAATAATAAATAAGGCATGATCTTAGTTTCCATGAAGGTTGCCATTGAATCTTTGTTTCATTTAGACCAGCAAAGAATTGCTTCCATTCGTCTCCTCCTCTCGGTTCAGGCCCTCTTTTCAGTGCCAACTCGACTGGACATTTGAAACCAACTGCTCTCTCCCCAATGCGGGAAACCAGCCAAACATAAAGAGCCGGCAAGCAGCATGCCATTTTCCTCTTTCTTCTTTCATGCCATAAATCAAGTGTTGCATAGGTGTCAACCAATATTGTTGAGACAGGATTCTCAGCTCGGGTCGTCACAACAACAAACACACCAATTGCTTCATAATCTACTACATCTTCCTGGTTTGGAAACACCAATACACCATAAACAACCAAGGCGATGACATCCATGAACGTCTTCCAATCTTCCTTGTCAGCTAGTTGATGTAGATATGTCTCCAAATACTTCTGGGGAACCCTTTCACGCCTCTTTCCAATTCTCTTAGGTGTGCTTTCATAATTCCAGCTAATGTGGGGATTGAAACGTGCTGCTCGAGGTGCTTATAGTGGACTCTTCCTTCTAACGGCAAGTCAAGGATCTGCTCATGCTCTTCTAATGTTAGCACCAGTTGGAAGTCTAGAAAAGTGAAGCATTTCATTGGTGGGTCATAGTGTTGTGCTAGAGCAGTGACAACAAGTACCTGAACTTTCACTTCTAACAATCCCAATAAATTCCCATAGCTTTTTCTAAAAATCCCTCTTTGGATTGGTCCAAGCCTTTGTCCCAACTCCCTGAGGCCGGTCAAGTTGTTCTCTAATACTCGAATGTATAACTTCTTCTTCAGATTTGACGATTCAGAATCTCTCTCAATTTCAGACCCCATGTTTAACTCTAACTCCATAATGATATGAACAAAATTTTATAATTTTACTGTTTAAAAAAAGAAAGAGAGCTAAATGAGATAATATGAAATGCATTGGTGGAGAAAATCATGAGTTATGATTATGTTATGAATATAAAATATGCAATGCGCATGTTACAACAACAAATAAAATTGGTAGAAGGTTGAAGCGCGTAAACATCTCCCTTAGTGCCCTAAACCAGGTTCAGCATATCAGCGCTCAAGATCTATGTCTGAAAATGCATACTCACATGGGATGGCTCCTAATCCCTAAAGGTATAAGGCCACTAGAGCTATGGCTCACTTCATCACAGTACTCACAGTAGTTGGTAAACAACTTGCTTTCGAGCATGCAAGTAAAGTAAACAAACTTTAGCTGGGATTCTAACAAAAACTGAGAAAGGAAGTACATCCCGTCAGTATTGCTACACAACCCCTTTCTATTTCTAAGTTCCCTCAGACCCGGGTATAGGGCCCCCCTCATGATGTGTAAAAGTAAAGGTGTGTGTGTGAAGGGAGAAAATGCACCCAACCCCCACCTGCAAAACAACCAGAAAAGTTCCCAGACAGATATTTGACATGTCATCTACCCTAGGGTTCAATTATTTCAGCAAACATAAACAAGCATGCATATATAGAAAAGAAAGAGAAAACAAATATTCAGAAAATCACACTCATTTACTTATTTAATTAGATTGTCCTGACTCTCAAGAATGTCCCCAGTGGAGTAGCCATCTGTCACAACCGGGATTACCATCGGGACACGGCGATCCGAAAAAATTATTAATTAATAAAACAATGGAGTCGCCACCATAGTTTTTATGGAAAACTATGGAAAAACTAGAAAATGAGGATAAGGCTAGTTTGCAAAAAACCAGATCTAGATCCGGGAGTCGGTTACGTGTGGGGAAGGTATTAGCACCCCCCACGACGCCCGTCTTAAGACGGTACCTTTAATTAAATAAATAAATCGAGTGTGATTTTTCAAAACATTTATTTTCCCAAGAAAGTGACAGGGATTAAGATAAAACAAACAAAATATTTTTTTTTTAGTTTTGGGAGAGCCCGACAAGGTTTGACCTTGCTCCTACGTATCTCTACCAAAGATAAAGAATCAAGAAAATTATTTGTTTGAAAAGTTTGATATTTTTTTTTAATTTTTTTGAAAGTTTTATATTTTTTATATTTTTGAAAATTTGGTATTTTTGATATATTCGGAACATTTAGCGTTTTTGAAAGTTAAACTTCATTTGAATATCGCTTGACGCGTATGGCCCTTTGATATTCCAAACGAAGTTAAAATTTTCCGAATTAATTCTCGTATGACGAGAGCGGTCAACTAAGAAATTATTCGAAAATTTATTAAAATAAAACACATTTTTTTTTGGAAATCAAGAATAAATATGAAAAATAGACCTTAAAAGAAGAAAAACAAAAAAGGAATAACCCAAAATTAAACTACCAAATTTCTTTTTATTTTATACTTTTTTTTAAAAAAAGAAAAAAAAAGTTAAGGGTAATTTTGGAATCTGAGAAATTTGTGGGTGTAGGTCCTAACTCATGTGGTGCAAAAAGCAACCCACTAACTAGAACCCAATTAGGGTTAGGGGCATTTTTGGCATGAGATAGTGAGTGCAAGGACACCATGGCACCAACACCACTTGGGTGCTGTTTTTGGTGCAATTTGGGGCTGTTTTGGTGTCTATTTTTGGTGCAGTTTGGGTGCTGTTTTTGGTAGTTGTGAGGTGACGTGAGAGAGAGTGAATAAAAAGAGAAAAAAGAAGACGTATATGCATGTTTGCAAAGAGATAAAATAGAGACAAACAAATAAACAAATCATATCATTCGACAAACCCATGCAACATTATGTCCCTTCCATCATGAAAATCATACCTCCGAAGCATTTTGTTCTCCCCTTTTCGTTTCTTGACAAGCTCTTTGTTACTTCCTTTTTTCAACTGTTTCCCTCTGCAGTGAATAATAGCATGAGAGTATCACCTCTTCTTTTTTTGGAACCCTTCTCCCCTCTTTTTTCTTCTTTTTTTTCCTCCCTTTTTTTTTGTGTTTTTTCCCATAAAGAGAGCCCTCTCTTTTTATTTCCCAAAAGGCCCTTGCCTTTTGGTTTTCCAAGAGACCAAATCTACTTTTGCAATGTCCAGGAAATCGTCATAGATCTCCCAACTCCCCTTCAATTTTTTTTGGCAAATAAAACATGATGAAAAGATCTTCCCTCAAATTTTATTACTACTTTTTACTTTATTTACCCTTTTTTTATTATTTGTTATTTACTTTTTTTTATTTGTTATTTACTTTTTTTTACTTATAAATAATAAAAATAAAACATTTTTTTAGAGCACTTTTGAAATAAAATCTACCCGGACGAAATCAGGTGTTGACACGAGCCAAGATAGAAGGCCGGGAACCAAGGACGAAAGTAATTCCCATGTGCAGCCTGGATCAGAGTTTCTATAGTGCCGGATGGATCAATGTTGATCAAGTGGCAACAATCAAGCAAAGGCATGGAGATCACAGCTTCAATCTTGTGCACCCTTGTCTTGCTGATGAACAAATCAGTAATTGGGAATCTGTAGACATACCTATGGTGTTTACATGTGATGAAATGTAATGATTCAGAAAGAGAAGTCTTTGTTTGGTTTTGAACAATTTCTTTTCCATTATGATATTTTCTTTTAGCAGTAACAATATTTCTGTATTAATAAAAGTTTGTGTTTTCATTCAAATTTTTGTTTTGTCTATTTATGTCCATAAAAATTGAATAATGCAAATATGACGATGCTTGTTTTGAAAATAATTATTCCAATATTTCGTATTCAAATTTCACGGACCCCAATGTTAGTATGGAAAATGATAAATATGAAGAAAACTGTGAACCCTCCCCATAATTGTTGAGATTAGTTGAACAAGAAGCCAGGGGAATAAAACCACATCAAGAAGAGATTAAAATGATTAATTTGGGAAAGGAGGGGGAGGGGAAGGAAAGAAAGTTAAAATTGGAGCTGGTTTGATAGAAGAAATTAGACATATATACTCTTTTGAAAGAGTTTAAAGATATATTTGTCTGGTCGTACGAAGATATGCCTGTTCTAGACCCTGAAATTGTACAACATCGGTTACCACTTAAACCAGAATGTCATCCAATTAAACAGATATTGAGAAGAATGAAACCAGAGGTATCGTTGAAAATAAAGGAAGAAGTGGAAAAACAATTCAATGATGGACTTAGCAGTAGCACGATATCCTCAATGGGTAGCAAATGTTGTTCCCGTATCAAAGAAAGATGGGAAAGTTCGAATGTGTGTAGACTACAGAGATTTGAATAGGGTCAGCCCTAAAGATGACTTTCCATAATTAATTACTTTTGGAGTAAGATCTGGAAAGCTTCTAGGATTCATTGTCAGTCAAAGAGGAATACAAGTGGAAGTACGTGCTATTATGGAAATGTCACATCCTTATAGATAATAGATAATAGATAATAGATAATAGATAATAGATAATAGATAACAGATAACAGATAACAGATAATAGATAATAGATAATAGATAATAGATAATAGATAACAGATAACAGATAACAGATAATAGATAATAGATAATAGATAATAGATAATAGATAATAGATAATAGATAATAGATAATAGATAATAGATAATAGATAATAGATAATAGATAATACTCCCTCTAGATAAATCATAATTAATTAGAATAAACAATATTAACTCGTAATTAATAGTGAGTTGAGCTGTAACAGATTCGGTTGAATCTGACCTTATTACCGGGTAGTTACATAAGCCCCCTAAGTTCGTGATTCTAACAGGTGGACCATAAGGATGATCGAGATGTCTTCAGCCTTCCGTGGGGATGAACTGAGGAAGTTCGTCACAGTTTGCCATGCCTAACAGGTGGACCGTAAGGATGACCAAGATGTCTTCAGCCTCCCGTGGGGATGAACTGAGCAAGTTCATCACGGTTTGCCATTCCGTTTGGATAAGACATTTTTTTGGAGCTTTCAAGACCTTCCATGTTGTATGTCTTTTGAAGTTTTCAAGTCTTTGCAGAACATGGATTGAAGACTAATTCAGTCTTCCCGAGTTAAGCGTTTGCTTGATCTTTATACTCTGTTTTGAGTGAGTGGGTGGACATTTGTTCATCTCCCGAGTTAAGTGTTAATGCATATTATACTCGACTTTTTTTGTTCCCGAGCTATGTGAACTCAAACGTTACTTGGCTATGTGAACTCAAACGTTACTTGGCTATGTGAACTCAAACGTTACTCGGCACTGTGAACTCAAACGTTACTCGGCACTGTGAACTCAAACGTTACTCGGCACTGTGAACTCAAACGTTACTCGGCACTGTGAACTCAAATGTTACTCGGCTATGTGAACTTGAACGTTACTCAGCTATATGAACTCGAATATTTGTTTGGTTCCCGAGCTTTTGACTTAAGCATTTGCATACATCATACTCCGTTATGTGAACTCAAACGTTTGTTCGGTTTCCGAGTTTTTGACTTAAGTGTGTCAATGGGAAACAAGTCAATGGGATGAAGCTGTTCTAAAAGTAAGGATGAAGTTTCCACTAAAAGACCTCTTGAATTGATACACTTAGATCTTTTTGGACCTACTATAATTGCGTCTATTAGTGGCAAAAGATGGACATGGGTTAAATTTTTGAATCACATGGATGATTCAAAGTATTTTGTAAATTTTTGAAACAAGTTCAAAATGAGAAAGGCATATCAATTGTAGCTATCAGAAGTGATCATGGAAGAGAATATGAAAATGAAAACTTTCGAGTTTTTTGCAAAAACCATGGTATTAACTATAACTTTTATACTCCAAGGACACCACAACAAAATGGTGTTGTTGAGAGAAAGAATAGATCTTTACAAGAAATGGCTCGGACGATGCTTAACGCTAACTCCACTCCTAAACACTTTGGGCAAAAGTAATTAATACTGCTTGTTATTTAAAAAACAAAATTTACATAAAACCCTCTATCAAAAATAGTCCCTATGAATTGTGGAAAAATAAAAAACCCCAACATATCTTATCTCCATCCTTTTGCAGTACAATGTTTCATTCTAAATAATAAAGAAAGTCTTGGAAAACGATGCCATTGTAATGAATATTCTTGGGATTTTGTAAAATTCATTAAAATAAGTTAAAAATTGATTTTTAATTTTTTTTGGTAACTTCATTTAATATATATTTGATAGTAAAATCTTACATTATAAAGAATAGTTAAAAAAAACTTTAAATCGGGGTAGTCTCAAATGTGTCATTGTGATCAGTTTACACTATTCATCTGATTTTGTAAAATTTGTTAAAAATTGTTAAAAATTGTTAAAATTTGTTTTTTTATCCAAATTTTTTTGTGGCAACTTCTTTTAGTGTATATTTGATAGTAGAGTCACTACATTATAAAAAACATGCACAGATTTTGAGTTGGCAAAATTCAGTTCGAAAAAACTTCAAACGGTCATAACTTTTGCTGCAGAGCTCGGATTGAGACGCTCCAAAAATGAAAGTTGTTGGAAATGGGGTAACGAATGCGATGGCCAACTGCCGGAGGCGGTTGGGCCCCTGAAAATTTCAAAAACCCATTGTTTACTATTATTTTTTTATTTTTTGTTATTTTTTACCCATTTTTTTGGATTTTAAGGTTTTGTTTCACATATTTATACTTGTCAGAAAATTTTAAAATTTTTTCTGGTCTTTTCTTGCATCAATTAGAGATTTATCAAAGCGTTACATGTTCTATATTTCATATTTTCATGTACAAATATTTTAATATTGTTGTTGTTCACATATTTTACATCTTTTCAAAATTAGATTCTGATTTGATATCATAAATAATATTGTTTGTTGTATTGAGGTTGTGTTTTGAGACTTTGGAATAATTTTTTTTTTTTTTTTTTTTTTTACGTTTGGAAATGACATGGCTCAAAATGATAACGAGAGGAGAGAGGCCCTTTGAAAGAGTTAGCTCGATGGACGCAGCTTATGTCTATTCAATTACCTAGTTATCCTTTAAAATATGGAGTAATTAAGTTATTGGGTAAGGTAAGTCTCTACAACCTAACAATCCTCATCATATATATAATACCTTTCTATTTCATGTACAAACTTTTTAATTCTGTTCACATAGTTTACATGTTTTCAAAATTAGATTATGATTTTATACTATAAATTGTTTTGTTTGTTGTATCGAGGTTGTGTTTGGAGTTATTTTTATGTTTGGAGGAAACATGGCTGACTGGGTAGCTCAAAATGATAACGACGCACCTTATGTCCATTCGATTACCTAGTTATGCTTTAAAAAAAATGGAGTAATTAAGTTATTGGGTAGGTCTCTACAACCTAACAAATATTCTACCAACGTCATCAACATTAAACAAAAATGAATCGACAATTATATGTGTATATATATATACACATAGATACCTTTCATACCAATTTTTGTATTCTTCACCTATTTGTTTACTCAATTCCAAGAACGTCCACCTCTATTATATGTACCGCATAACCACTGAACCAAGCATGGTTCAGTCTGAACATGTTTGCAAACGCCAATACTTATAACTATAGATAAAGCACCAAAAAGAAAAACCAAGTTTATGTTCTTTTTTTTTTTTCTAGTACAACCCACACTTGCATGTTTATAACTGATTTTGTATGTACATACATACTATCAAATAAGGAAAGCTAACATTCCCCAAGTCACAATGTATATTCATTGTTACCGACTACATTTAAGTTAGCCTTTTTAACCAACTAGTTTGCAAGGCAAGAAGTCAATCTTCTAAATTGTAGTGTTGACTTTTATTATGTTAAAAAATTTTAGGTTTATGATATTTCGTTGTATCAATTAAAGATTTTTCAAACCACACGTTTTTTCATGTACAAACTTTTTTATTTTATGATTTTTTGTTGTTGTTGACGTATTGTATTTTTCATCTTTTTACATTTGGATTCTTATTTTATATCATAAATAAAATTGTCTTTGTTGTAATGTGAGGCTGTGTTTTTTTTATAAAGGTTAATATGGTGCTGCCACGACATTTGTATTTGAAAGTGCGTATTTGACCTCCCCCTCCAAAGTCAAATATTGTCACATAACAGCAGTATATATGATAGCAGCTACAAAATTTTAAAAGCAAAGAAAAGACCAAAATCTGGAATCGAGCGCTGGACCTCGGGATTTACCGTGTACAACAAAACCACTAAACCAAACAACACTATTCAATTGAACCTATTGCAAACAAAACTACTTATAAGCTACAAATCAATCACCGTAAAGAAAGAATTTCACGTCTATAAATCTACGTGTGTCTGCAACCTAAAATATATTTTGCAAGAGGTCAACTTATGAAACAATTAATTCCCCATGTCTGCATAAATGTTTTTCGGGTTGTATTCCACCAATTAACACATTACTGACTTCATACATAGTAACCTAACAGGTTACTCGGTATGACCACACATTAACGGCTGAAAAAACCGCTGAGGTCGAAATTCCACGTCTATGTCTTGACACAAAAACCGTGGAACTTGGCGATATCGGGTAGCACGGATATTTCTAACCTCTGGGCTTATTTAAGCGAATAATTTGGTACGGGTTAGGGGTGTGGAAACATAATGAGGTTGAAGAATAATATTTTGTGAAGATAAGATAAGGGGAGGGAGGGACGAAT
>Ga0209700_103091_pt1 | contig 32484 bp, 12 predicted proteins | sample SiratroredBW_FD_187528 | JGI IMG/M metagenome (GOLD analysis project Ga0209700, IMG submission 187528) | Root nodule microbial communities of legume samples collected from California, USA - Siratro red BW (SPAdes) (version 2) | ecosystem: Host-associated > Plants > Roots > Nodule | place: USA...
TTTTTTTTTTTTTTTTATCTATTTATTCTCTTTATACTTTTTTTTTGTATTAAAGCTTTTGTAAACTGAGAGTTGAAATTTGGAAGGTTTTATTTCTCTTAGTTTGCCATAATTTTATTAACAGACAATCATTTTTGAGGCACTATCAGTGCTAATTGTGATTTGAGAACACCACTTCAGAAAGGAAAGATCAAAATTTGTTGTGAGAGATTGACTTAAACCCATTTTGCTTTGGTTTTTTATTCTTTATTTTGGGTCACATTCTTTGGATGTGAGATTTGCTTTACTTTATTTTCAAAATGGTTTTTGCAAAGAAAACTTATTGGGTGGAATTATATTTGGAGAGGTGGAGGAGGTTGGATGGGTTTGTATTCCTTTTGGATTTTGTCCCAAATGGATAATTGCTGTGTTGTGGTTGTTTGGAGTTTTTAATGTTATTTATGATTAATTCATGATTGTTGTGGGTCCTTCCACACACTTCAGAGTTTCTTCTTGGCTAGGATTGAAAAATGTATGTGCCTCTGGAATGTGTCTTTTCTTGCAAAGTGACACTATCAATGGAAGTATTTTGCATTAGAAAATGATCTTCATTTCACTTGCTGTGATCTCTTAATTCCTCTGTTTAAAAAAATTTGTGACTAGTCCTAACTTTCTAAGCTTACGAATGTAGTAGATTTTTCTCTTATTTTTCTTGCATGGACACAGTGTGATACAATCAATCAAATGCTTCAGAAAATATTAACATAACTTTCAACACAGATTCTGTTTTTTGTTTATGGACGCTGAACTGGTAAGGATTGATCCATTCATGAACTCGGTTTCTCAGTTTGTTCCACTATAATGCTTCTTACCTGTCACACTTGCTTAGAGTACCAACAAGTGTGTTGTTCACTTTAAAAAGTTGATTAAGTGGTGCCCTTGTGCTTGTGGTCATCCATTATGGCCCCTTGATAGTAGATAATGCATATCATAGGGCCTCACATTCAAATAAAATGTGTGATTTAATTAGGTTAGGTTCTCAGAAGATCCCATCATGACTAGTTGTGTGAAGCCAGTGGTTCAGAGCAAGGAAACTCCAGTTGTTCTTCTACATGGTTTTGACAGGTGCTCAAAATATGCAAATTTATTTATGCAGTTTATGCTGAAGTTACCCCTGAAACTCATGTTGCATTGTTATTCAGCTCTTGTTTAGAATGGAGATATGTATTACCATTGCTTGAGGAATCTGGTATTGAGACCTGGACCATTGACATTCTTGGTTGGGGTTTCTCTGATTTAGGTTTGGTTTTTATTACTTTGACTATTGTATGTTATTACTCACCCTTTTTGTTCATCAGATTTTTAAGATGCTTTCTCCTCTCCTTTTTTTTTTTTCTGTCCATCAGAAAAACTTCCTCCCTGTGATGTGGTATCCAAGCGTGATCACTTCTACCAGGTACTAATGTATTAATAAATGTTGTATCCCCAAGTTATGGTATATAATTCTGAAAAATCTAATTCACCCAGTAAATTATTTCCCTAAATTATCTAACTTTTTTGTGAATTGGAGTAAAAGATCAGTTAAATTATAGGCTTTGACTAGTTCAAGTTCATCAACTATGGTCTATAAAAATGGAATAATGGATGCCCTCAATAGTTATTATAGCTTCTTTCTGGGTCTGTTTTATTTCTTTCCAATGCATACTGTGTTGAGACTGAATTGGATTTATCTATAACAGTTTTGGAAATACTACATCAGAAGGCCAATGACATTAGTTGGACCAAGCCTTGGCTCTGCTGTTGCCATTGACTTTGCGGTCAATTATCCCGAAGCTGTATGTGCCATCCAATAATTTAACTTATGAACCTGTTTGCAAAAGAGTTCTTCATCAAATGACTCTGGTGTGCTGTGGTCATCATTTATTTGCAGTTCATCTTTTCAGGTGGAGAAGCTTGTTCTGATCGGTGCTAGTGTATATGCAGAGGGAACTGGAAAGTTGGCAACCTTACCCAGAGCAGTAGCCTATGCTGGGGTGAATATCTCTCCAACTTAGTATATTATTACTGACAGAGATTAATAAAAAAAACAAACCAAATTCCATCTTTCTCTATGGAGTGTTTTCCTTGCTGAAAAAGTTCATTTGTACATTCAATTATGTAGAAATTATTTCAAATGTTCATCAACCCCCCAAAGTGTATAGAAATTATTTCAAATGTTCATCAACCCCCCAAAGTGTAGGCAATGGAGTTTTTCTGCCTGATACTTTTGTCTCTTTTATGATATAAAGTTTCTTAATATGAATTTTAACTTTTGAAAATGGCATCTTTGTTTCTTCATTTTGGTTTAAATTGGTTGGTGTAGTTATGAGAGGATGAGGAAGTTAAGAACTATAATTACTCAAGTTACAATTCACCACTGGCGTTCTTGTGATCAGGTTAATTTATTGAAGAGCTTTCCATTACGTTTATATGCCACCTATTTGACCTTCACAAGCATTTCCTTCAGCAAAAGCCTTGATTGGACTAATGTGAGTTGCTTGATTCTAGAACTACTGTTTTATTTGTGTAACCTGGTGTACATGTTTTCTATGCATTCTTTGCTTCACAATGGGCCCTTCGGCACTTTGCTTTTGGATTTTTTTTTTATCAGCACTTTACTTTTGGATAACTCAGTATCAAATGGTCAAGCACTTTGTACTAGGTTGGTTGTAAGATGGCAGAAAATTCTAACGACTATTACAACCTGTCACTGTAAAGAGCTGAAGATATACATGTCTATTGTGTGATCCCTATGTGCAAGAACCCAAAAAAGAATAATTGTAACAACATTTACATAGGAATTGTTGGTAAGAATGAATCTTTGAAGGGTAGAAGAAAAAGAGATAAAAACAAAAGTTGTGTCATGTCTTCAAGGCATGGATAAGCACTTTCTTTTAGGCTATGTCTTTCATGAATAGTTGATGTCTATTCATGCTCTTATTCCATGAATAGTCACATCATTTCACCTTATCAGTAGAACAAGGGTTGAAATTATTATTAAGGTAAGGAGCAATGTTAAAAACATGCCTAAATATCTTCTGTTTAAATTGAACAATTTAGTCCCTTTTAGGAATTTTTTGGTTATGTTTCAAATCTTTAAGATGTGTAGATTTGAAGATATTAATTTGTTTCCAAGATTAGGATGTTGTAAGTATATTATTTTGTGTTACACTTTAGTTCTATATATAGAGCCTAAGAATAAAAGTTTAAGAAGCTCCTTTGAGTAACATATTATCTTCTCTTTTTCTAAAAATAATTATTCTAACAAAAAAAATCTCATCATGTTCCTAGATTCAAATGATGTTTACAACTAAGCACATATTTATAACCATTGAATTGAAACTAGAAAAGACAATTCTTCATCTTAAATGAATCAAGAAAACCATTCACTTTGAATAAATCAAGAAAACTCTTTAATTTAAATGAAACAAGATAATTTTTCATGTTTTGGAAATATCTCACAGGAGAATTACATGTTTGGTATCTCAATAGTTATCCTCTTGTCAAGGCATCTCATGAATGTCCAAGGATAATACAGAAGTCCCTTCACACAATGAGGAGCTTGTCTTTGTGATTTTGAATGTAGAAGAATGAATAATGGTAACAGTCTTCATATGTTCTTCATAGGTGGGCCGATTGCATTGTTTATTGCCTTGGTGGAATGATGCTACTGTGGATTTTATGACAAGTGGTGGTTACAATGTTGCTCCTTTGATAGGAAAGGTATGTGAAGCTTTCCAAGTTGTTGATGAGTGCTGTATTTATTATTTTTGTGTCATTTGGACTATAGAAGTGGTTTAACTATGAATATTATGAAATGCAATCTTCATCAAACCTTCTGATTTTTGCATGAGATAACATGACTGTTTTCATCATACCCTTTTATCATGATCTGCTATTGGATCTCTTAATTTCTAGTTCTCTATTAAGTCATGTGCTGATTGGCTGTTGTTCACTTCTCAATGTTTTCCTTGCAGAATAGCAACAACTGTATGTGAGTTCATAAGCATCAGTCATATTTATTAACTGTCTTATTCAATTTGTAACTGCAATTAATTCTTTAATATCATGGAATGAGTCAATTTTTCTTTATGCTTCCTAAGAATAGGGCTTAGGTCCACATGGCCATAATTTCAAATTTTCACTTGCAATTCTTTATATATATATACATATATTATAAGGAAAATGCTTATGATGATTAATTTTACATAGCTTTTTCAGTAAATTTCAGAATGAACAATTCTTAGATGGAGACTGTACAAATTTGTCCATTCCACTGTCAATGTTATTTGAGCTTTGTTAGATTTAAATACTACAGCTACACATACCGAAATGTCTGGAAGGTTGTCTGCATTATTTTTTATCACTGTTTAAAATTTGCATATAGACAATTTTTATTTTAATTTCAGTAGACTTATGCCAAATTAGACTTATAGGATTACAGGAATAGTGTGTATTGTGGACATACACACATTTGTTTATAATCATATGTACAGGATGATTAAGGGAAAAAAATAAAATAAAATCAATACATATATACTAAATATATCTTTTAGCCCTGTTTAAATTCAACCTTATTAAATCATATCTTCAACAAGACATGATCAGAACCATTCTTTACAGAAAAACAAAGTAAAAGTATGTTCTAGTCATTGGGATGAAAAATGGGCTTGGAAGACATATCAGTTGCATAGGAAGCTAAATATTTTTATGAGGTTAATGTAAGAAAACATAACTTTACATGAAAAAAAAAAAAAAACATTGGATAGGTTGAACCACCCATATATGCACAACTGCTAAAATCCATTTGTTATGAGCAAAGAAGTTTCATTTCCTTATTGCCTGCACTATTTCCAATCCATATCATGTGTGAATGGTGTGGGGTTTTTCAACACCAATGAGTCCATTAAGCAACCTATTTAACAAACTTGACACTACTCCAACCCAAAACCTTAAACCTTAAAACAACCACTCCAATCCAAAATCTTAAACCTTAAAACAATAGATTTGTGGATTTTTTTTTTACTTTTATATATTGCTTAACATTTTTATTTCTATTTAATATGGACCACACTTGAAATCCTATTAGATGGATCATCTGGGGGAGTTCTATTTTTTCTTTTTCAAGAAACTTGGTTTCATTCCTCATTAAGATGTTTTGAATTTGTGTAACAGGTAAAGCAGAAAACACTGATAATATGGGGTGAAAATGACCGCATCATCAGCAATAAGTTTGCGGTGGTAAGTTACCCTGTGCCACTATTGTTCTAACATTGTGTTTATATAGAAATGTACAATATTTTTTTGACATGCTGGAAAGTCATGATCAGGAAGCATAATTCTCTCTCACTTTGTTTCACTTTATTGGACTGCAAGGGAACAATCTTCCATGCTAATATCATAACTGAAGTTGGCTTTCGAACTTTTTCACTTGCAGCAACTCCACTGCGAATTACCTGATGCAATCATACGCCAAATACCCCAATGTGGCCATCTTCCTCATCTGGAAAGACCAGATTCTACCATCAAATTAATTGTTGAATTTGTGCAAAAAGAGGCTAAGCAGTTGAATCCATATGTTGCACAAGTATTATAAGAACTTTTCCTTAATTTGGCAAAACCTGAAGGTTATAGAACTAATTAAGAATTTCTCCTTCCCCATTTGGAGGAAGATAGAAACAATGTTGTTAAAGTAACATGATATTGTTAATATTATATGTCTCTTTCCCATATTCTCATTTATATATACTGATATCTTTTGATATTGAATTGTTTTCAATGATAAGTATTGCGCATAGCCATCTTTAAGTAGCTTAGCACAATAGCATCATCTTTGATTGTTCTAAGTGATTTTGATCAATCATCATGATTTGCTAAGAGTAAAGTGCTATTTTTTTTCATAAGAAATAAACATGGCAGTACCATCACCCTGGAAAGCAACCCAAGATAGATAAGCTTGTTATGGTGCCAACATGATTGATTCTTTGTTGATGGTGATAGAACAATATAAAATTTATGGGAGTCTAGCATGTGTACCATTTATTCAATTATTGTTCTCTGGCTAAGATGACATGACCATGATAGTGTTTTGTGGTTGTGGGCTAGAATCTAACTCAAGATTACTAAAGATGAACCAATGAGTAATTAATACTAGTGTTACTAGATTCAATCTTCTTAAGTTCTTGGATTTTAATTTTGTGATTAGTCAGTAATGTAATTTATTAAAAAAAATATATTCTCTTTGACATTCCAGAATTGACGGTTTTTTTTTTTCTTTCTAATTTCTTATTTTTTTCAATATATTATTGGTTTAGAATATTTATTGATTTTTGTAATGATTATTTTCTGTTAAAAAAGTTTTAGTTGATCACTGTTGGAATTTTTCTTTCTTTTCTGGTTTTTTTTATGTTTATTTAGAAGACCCTAATATGAAACTTTGTTTAAAATATTCTTACGTTGTTTTTTTTTCAATTCTTTTAGCCTCGATCAGAAGTTAGATAATTATTTGACAGGTATAGTTACTTTAAGAAAATAAAGGCAAAATATATAATATGTATTATCAATTTTTATTTTTATTACAATAACAAAAAAATGAACGTGTCTTCATGTAACAATTATAATTTTTGTGTGGGTTTTAATCGCATATGTTAATTATCAATTAACGTTCATTTTGGGTTCGCAGAAAAAAAAAACAAAGTTTGATCTTATTACAATTACAAAATATTGGATGGTCTAAGTACGACAGTTAGATTATTGGATGGTCTAAGTGCGACAGTTAGATTTCTGCTGAAGTTTAGGTTTTATTCATGGAAAACTTTACTTTCACGTTCACACTGTTGGTATATAGATGTCAATGTATAATTATATACGGGAATAAAGATAAAAACGACTTTTAGTTTTAAAGACATTTAGTGTATTTTGATATCAAAGGGTATAATTGGATTTTAAATACTCACGTAATATAATTGTACACGTAGATAAGGATAAAACGGACTTTTATTTTTGAAGGATATTTTGTTATGAAAGGACATAATTGGATTTTAAGTATCTAAATTTAAAATTTGAAACGTGATAGGAGTCTGTGCACCCATTTGCATATTTGCATAAGGGAAATTTCATATGACAATGGTTGCAGTGGCGAGTGACAGTGGGAGACCATCGACGATGGCGAACGACAATGGCGATAGCAGCGGATACTACTGTAGCAGAGACGACAACAGCAACGACAACAGCAACGGCAATGATAGCAGTGGTGAGATTCAAGAAATTTGAGATTCTAACTCACTGCTTCTCAACTCTGTCAAGCTAGAATATTTTGTACACCTCACATAAGGTTGTAAAGTGGTGCGTGCCACCTATAGTTGTCAAAGTATAATTACTCTTTATTTATATACGTTAACTACTCAATTAAATTAAATGTTTATTTGCACATTTTCAGGTGCCATGTCATTTACTTATTTGTACAATTAATGATGGTGATTTTTTTTATTGTTTTAAACAAAATCAATTCTTTAAATACAAAATTATTCTTCCATTCAATTAATTTTTCAAATACAATTTTAGAATTCAAAACTATTGAGATTGGAACAGAAGGGAGAAAAAGGGAACAACAAAGGAGAATTCAACAGTTTTGAGGTATTAAAGAATTAATAAATATAATAATTAATGTTTTAAAAAATTAATAAATATAATAATATTTTTGTATTTATATGATTTATTTTAGTTAACTTTAAGTAAATAATACATCACTTATGTTTTCAACTTGAACATATTTAAGTAAGTATATAACTGATCAATTAATAAATGTGACTAAAACCCAATCCAAATTATACTTATTATTCAATTAAAACTAGTCAATTTTTTTACCATTGTATTAAAAACATGCATTTATTCACTTTCTTTTATTAAGTCATTTTTCTATATTTTTTTTCTCTCACATCTCATTTTTTTTCTTTAATTTGAAGGTTTAAAACTGTTTAAATATGTTGATATTTTAAAAGAAAACGTTTAGAGGATGGTATTCTAAAGAAAAATAAATAAAAACAAAATTTCTATTCCTGATAAATGTTCTCTACTTTGATAGTTTTCTTAATAAAATTTAATATAATTAGTATTTTCTTCCTTTCTAAAATCTCACTTTTAGTTATAGCTCTTTAACGTATTATAAATATATTTTAAAAGACAACATTTATAATATATTTATATAATATCATTTTGTTAAAAGATAATCTTAAATACATAATATTATATATACATTTATTTAAATAGAACCAATTAAATTAGTTAGTTTTTTAGATTAATCAGATCCAATATCAACCAAACGAATTAAATTTAGTGATGGATAAGATTGATTAAAATCAAACCTATCTAATATAAAACTTAAATGTTAATTTTTTATATAAAATATATATTAAATATTATTGTAAATTTTGGTATTTTAGTTATACTAACATTCTAAAATTCAACTATCATATGTCATCACATAAATTATATACCATTAAAAAGATAAACAAAGACAAAAATAATGGAAATCACACAAAATTCTCAACAAAATAGTTAAATCAATTAAAAATTTATGTAACCGTTGTAGCTTATACTAGACCAAAAATTTTCATTATGCATTATTCAATTAACAACTTATACCGCCAAAGTTAAAATCAAACAACCTTCCAATCCAAAGATAAAAATTCTATGTTAGGTTTAAAAAATAAATCAACCAAAAATTAATAATTTTTTACACTAAAACTATAAGATATTATATTGTATCTATAATCTATTCTCACTAAGATTTAAAAAACTAATATTGGTGGCTCTTAAGAAAATCATGATGATACAAACATATTCTACAAGGGAATTGAACAAAACTCTAAGACTTCTTCACAATGAAGACTAAATTGTCCATCAAATAACGTCTAGAGAAGAAAAACAATTCAAAATTTATATCGGTTCTCCCTCGTTGTGAGCTACTTCTACTTCTCCATCAAGAGTTCTTCAAGAGTTCGTCTAATCAACAATTATGGTTAAAATGAGAATACAAATCACTCCTGGTTACTTTTCTTAATCTCCATGTGAATATGTTAAAGAAGTTTTCCATCCTAGAAATGATACATAGTTTAGGTTTTCTCACAAGCGGATTACTTTACAGGGTGAAGAATATAATATTATCACACTCTCACTACAAACAAGGTACAAAGGACTATATAATTATAAAGTAGTATGTAAAACTTGATAAGTTTGATGTATTTTGTGGTGAGACTCTCTTCATATTTATAGTGTACTTCAATGTGATCACTACTTGAACAACCTTCTCTTAATATATTTCTTCATAATTTTGATAATGTGATAAGATATGTTGTGTAGATTTACTTCAATTAGTTTTGTTCCCTGTGTTTGTGTCTCCTTATCGAAGATTATGTTTTCTTTCTAAACATGGGTTAGATAAAAATAGAAATATTTGTAAAATATACGATTGAAATTATGGTTTGTTTCCTTTATATAAATCGTTACAACTATTTTAAATGATTTTGTATAAATTCTTTCTATGTAGAGTGTATAAATGTGTAGGATGCTTAGCTTAACTCAAAATTATGTGTCTTACCAAATATGTTTGATTATATATATAGAAATCATTATACATTGTTATTTTCAATTTACTTAATCATCTAGTGGTTAAATGATTGAACCACCTTATATTTTATTTTAAGTGCAACACTCTTATGAAAACATATGATTTGTATATATGATCAATGTAGTATAAACATGATATGATATAAGTTAAATAAGAGATAATTAATTCAACACTTAGTTATATTTATTTTATAAAAAAAAATTAATTAAGGGACAATCTAATGTTTATAGACTATATTGAGTCGTCTAGATCTTAATAAATTAAAGCTCAAGATACTTTAGAAGAAATCAATTTAGATAATGAAAAGAACAAGAGCTACTATAAAAGTAAATTGTAGGACAATGATTTTCAAGATAATTTTTTCATTATGCTTCTAGTTATAAAGAGTGTTTTGCTTGGAAACATAATGAAATGTTAGATCTCAATAAAAATCTCATATAGCATTGATTACCTATCCAACAAGGAAAAACCAATCAAATAAAGTCCTCAAATTTTTGTATATGAGGTAATTATAAAGATAAAAAAAGAAATTAAGAAGTTATTAAAAGTCAAATTCATCAAAACAATTTAACATGTTTAATGGATTTTAAATATAATTGTTATTTAAGAAAAATGAAAATATTGGAGTTTGGATATATTTTCGATGTTTAAACTCCATAATTCCTAAAGGTCAATATTATATTTTCATTAGTAATATGTTAGTTAATATAGCGGCTAGAAACGAAATTTTTTTGATAGATAAGTAGGTTGAATATAACAATTTTTGATTGAAAATAGAATATTTTAAAAATAGCATTTTGATGTTTAAACTCTATAATTTCTAAAGGTCAATATTATATTCTCAATACTAATATGTTAGTTAATATAGTGGCTAGAAACGAAATTCTTTTGATAAATGAGTATGTTGGATATAATTGAAAAATAAAATATTTTAAAAATGGTATTTTGATGTCAGGATACTAGGTAACTATGAATGAGTAGTAATATTTTTTTGATTTAAAAATAGTAGACGTTACATGTAAAAGGACAATTGATTTAATTTTTCGTGATTTAATTGAAGATTTATGCAAGTATACATAGACGATGACATTGTTATAAAATCAACATTGTTATAAAATCAAAATCTAAAGAAAGAAGTTGTATGAGAATCATGTTTTAATGAACCTTCTTAAGTGTTTTTTTTTTTTTTTTTTTTTTTTGTCTTTACAGATGAATTATTTGGATTCAATGTTTATAAAGAAGGGATCCAGATTGATAAGAATAAGACGAAAACTGCAATTGAAACTTCTTTTTTTCTCAAAATAAAAGACAATTAAAAGACAATTAAACTTCTTTTTATTTTTAACTTAGCTGAAAAAAAGCTTGCATATTTTCTTCATTGATAAGATTTAAGAAGGCATTTGGTTTTAAATGAAAATATTCATCAAAAACATTAGAAAAATAAAAAGTTAGTCCATCAATCCCCCGGTATTTATCCCAATAAACAAAAAGTTAGGATTGTATATATTGAAAACAATTATAGCCAATATTTTATTTAAGAGGATTCAAATAGAATAGTATGTTATATATTATTTAAGTAGAATTTTGAATATTATCAAAATCGATATGATCTTATTGAGAAGTTGTCTTTGTTTGTAGTGTTTATGTTGCAAACATAAATATTATCTAAAACCACATTATACAATTGTATTATAATTATGAAGGAATAATCTTACTAAATTTATGTCATCAAAAATAACCATGAAGGAATAATCTTACTAAATTTATGTCATAAAAAATAATCAAATTGACAAATAGGTTTTAATTTTTATAAAGTTTTCTTTACAATTTGAAACTTTAAAATTCAATGAGTTACATATAAAAGTAAATCCATGAACATTATATTTCAATACATTAAGTACTAATAAACGAATCGAAGTAGGAATAATAATTATATTTTTAAGAATATTCATAAACTATTTTGTGAAATAAGACATGTATGTTTAAATAATGAGATTAAATATGAAACTTTAATAATTTATTTAGGGACCTTTACGTTGAAAGTAAAAAAATGTTTTGGTTAAAGGTGCATATACATTGAAAGACTAATAAGTATTCGATAACATGGTGAATATATCAGCATGTGGATTTATAATATAGAGGTGTTAGTGGAAGTAATTCTATAGAACAAAGTTTTGATACAATATTTTAAAATGGAAAATATACATGAACATTAATAATTTCGTACAACCAAATGAGAAAGAATAATGAAAAAATTCGTGTTCATATATGTTCACTAAATTGTATTCTAAGTTTTTCAAGTCAATTATTTCCATTTTCTATTATTTTCACTTATGTCTTTAGAGATATATCTTTTAATTTATTCTTTGTGTTTTTTATGTTTCTTCTAATTTTAATTTTTAAATTTTAGTTCAAGTTTATTTTATTTGTAAAATTTCTTTTAGAGAATTTAAATTTTACATTTCTTCTCAAAATGATTATTTTATTTTCATAAAATTTACTTATTAATTTATGTAATGTTGATATGAAAATAAATAATAAAATCATCGTGAAGTTTGAAAAAAAAATATTAGCAACACACTCAAAAAGATGAAAAGATGAATTAGAAATCTAATAAGATTAATCATCACATGTTATCTTTCTTAAAGTAAAAGTTTGACATCTAAATATTTAATGTTTCCAAACTTGCATATTTGGTGTTTTTAACAGCAATGTTATGTTAATCACACTTGTTTTACAATTTTGATCAAACTAATCAATAAAAATTACTCATTTTATTGCTAAGATATTTCATACTTCAATTCACTTCCCCATCTTAAATTCAGCCCATATTTCTAACAATTTTTTTTAATTTGAAAATTTTAGTTTTCCTATATCTCGTAATTCTATAAAACTCTAATTAGAAGAGAAAAGAAATTCAAAATCTATGTGATTTTCTCCTTTTATTAGAAGTACTACTTTACAAGTTAAATTTACATGTCCATCTTCACCATTATAATAGTAATAATTACTAAATTCTGAATTGATAGTAATTAATTTACCATTGTAATAGTCTATAATTCTATTAGCAATTAACTTTCATTGTTAGTAATAGTCATTTAATTCTGTCACTTTCATTAATTCTCATTACATGCATGACAATGCATATTCTATCCTTTTTTGTAATTTTGTATCCTCTGAAGCTTTATTAAAAGTTACAAAAAAAATTATATTAACTCCCCAATGATATCAATATCTTAAAAAAAATAAACATTAAAGCATTATCTTTTAAAATCAATTGTCAAATCTGCATTTTACTATTTTATACAAAATTATTTAGTTAGTGTTAGCACTTTCATTTATTTATATGTTAGACATGGATATAATCTAAATAAAAAGAATTTGAAATTAATACGTCCTTTAAGTTTGAGTAAATCAAACTATGTCTTGTGGATTGAAATTTATAGAAAATTACAAAATGAAGAGTTATCTTTTATATAGAGAATATATTGCTATTGATTCCAATTCTCTATGTTAACCTTTCTTTGTTTTGATTCTCTACAAAAGGAATGCCATTGAGGCAAAGCATGCACCATTATTTATTTCTATCACATGTCGGTCAAGCAATTATTCATTCTCATTCAGTCTCATTCGGTGGTGGTTGTTGACATCATGAACTCATAAAGTGGTCCTCATTATCATGAACTCAAAAACCTCACAAGAAAAAAGGGTAAAATATTAAACTTGCAAATTATCTCCTATTTTTGTTCCATACTTAAATCAACTTCATTTTTTCCTCAAGCAATTTCACTCTATTGGACCCCATTTGTAGAACAAAAGATGAACAAGTAGTAGAAAATGCATGTCTAGAGTAAAAATGGGACAATGAAACATTTCAAGTCATGCACAATAACTCTCACATCAACATCTTTTTTCCAATCAAGTGTTTGTATATAAAATAATAACATCATTAACACTTCAAATTCACATTTTATACATAAATCCTCCTTTATTTTGAACAAAGTTTAAATCAAGAAAAATAGTTTCACCATACCAATCCTTAACCCATTAGGGTCTTATTCTTAAATCACACGCCACATTGCATCTAAATTTCTGAATTGTTCAGATCCATAACTGAAAAATTGCATCTAAATTTCTGAATTGTTCAGATCCATAACTGAAAAATTGATGATAATCGTGCCAAATCATCGATGTCCAATGAAAAATGACAACCCAACTCACGGACTAAACATTAAATATATGAATATCAAGTTTGTAGGGTTATGAAAACAGTGTCAAATGGTCCAAAATTTACAAAACCATTGAGAGAAAAAAATAGTTCAACAAAAGAAAAAGTTAAAGAGATAATCATGGAAAAACAAGAGTGAACATCAAACAGATAACATAACGTAGCAAGGCTCGATTAAATAAAAAAAATAGTGGCTCTCATAGTGATAGATATTAGATAATAATATACAAAAGGAAACCGATGAGGTTCCACCCCATTTGTAGTCACATATCAAATATTCACCACTGAAAAGGAACCAAATTCCCTAACTTTTTTTTTTCTTAGGAACATAACAAAAACAAGAAACAGGAAGCTGAAGTGGGGTTTGCTTCTGGATGATTCCAAGTGATGAAATTACATGAACACCCCTTCTTCTGTATTTGCAAAATTTCATCCACACAACTCAAACCCCCCAAGACTCCCCAGAACTGCACCATTTAGACCCTTAACACTAGCAAAAAGGTGAGAACAAAGGACAATAGCAACATGCATGTGTCCTTCAAGTGAACCACTCCTGTGTTTGGATCATTGAAGCTTGTTCCAGTTGAAGATGTTGGACTCATTCCAAACACATTAGGGTTACCTGTGGTGGTGCCAGTGGTCCCTGTACCTGTGCCTGTACCAGTAGGAGTGGTTGGAGTGAAGGTGGATGGTGTGCCTGTTGTTGGTGTTCCTGTTGTTGGTGTAGTGGTTGTAGGGGTTCCTGTGGAACCTGTTCCTGCATTGCTGCAAGTGGAAGCCAAAAAAATTAGCTTATGATCTTCACAAAGTCCATAATAGAATATTAATAATTTAGTAAACTATGTACTAAGTATGGAATTAGTTTCATTAAATATTATATGACCTTGGATCTATGATCAAGAGTGTGGGAATGAAGTGGACAAAAAAAAATTGTGGAACATCATAATCATGACAGCTAATGTTTCAAAAGGTTGATCATGATGTCATGGTTTGGGAGTAAATCTGATTCAGAGGGTGGATACATGAACCCCAAAAAATGGCCTTTTGGCTATTGTAAACTAAAAGTGTGTTGTACCAAAAGAAATAACAGATTGCCTTTGCAAATGATATAATTGAAGTTGAATTGAATCTAACCAATGCCCTCTAAGGGCACCAAAGTAGGCAATTGATTAATGGAAGCCAACTTCAATGTAGAGAAAAAAAAGGGCAAGAAGGGTCTCCTTCATGTTCTGTAAAAGGGAAAAATTGGTTTAATACAACAAGGAAGCAGCCAACAACTTGCCTATAGAAAAAAACTAAATAAAAAATTGAAATTGAAATTTGAAGAAATAAATGAATGATTGTGGAATAATTTAAAGAAATCAGCAAGATCCATATGAAGAACATACCCAGGACTTGAGGGGTAAACACATGAAGATGCTGCAGCTGCAGATCAAAGAGGTAGGGACAAGAACAGACAGAAAAATTAGAAAAAGGGAATTTTATCAAGAAAGTCCAAAAATTTTGAAGGTGACTAGAAAGTGGTGGCCACTTACTAGGTGGATTTTGGCTTGGGGTGGCAGCACCAGCAAAATCACAGCTTCCCTGAGCCTGACCCTTTCTCTGGAAATAGCTATTAACAGCATAGTTGCAGTGATCCTTCACAGTGTTAGGTTGGAAACATGCTCCATTTTGGAGAATAGGGGTACAGTCAGCTCCAGCACCACATGCATAATCTATAGCTTTCTGAAGAGCTTGATCACCCACACCATCTTTACATACACAGTAAAGGGCACCTGTTCAAGAAAAAAAAATGCAAAAAATGAAAACAGAAACAGAAGAAGAACAGTCAGTCCACTAAAAATCCAATCTTTCCTTGAAAGCACAAGCCTGAAGTAAAACAGAACAAAAATAGAAAGGACCCTAAACAAAATCCATCTCAAAGTCTCAAGCTTTAGTACAAAACCAAAACAGAAAAACAGCAAGAAAAAGCAATCATGAGAACAAATCTGAGAGTTTAGATATCATGGTTTAAAGCCCCATTAAACCACATGCTGAACCATGAAGCCTGAAAAAGAAAAAAAAATCCAGGGGCTTACTTGAATGGCCAGTGAAGGCAAGAAGAAGCACAAAATACATCACAAGAGCCATGATTGATGGTGGTGATGAAGGATGTTAAGAGGGTATAAGAGAAATTTATGTGATGGAATTTGGAGGGAATAGAAGATGGTACTCCAGTGTTAGGCCAAGGGAGAAAAGAGAGAAGAGAAAAAAGTTATAAGAGTAGAAGCAGTTTTGAAGAATGGAGATTTCTGGACAAGAGGTGAGGTGGGGGGAGGCTGTCAGGTACACTTTTCAAGCACCTTTATGTGTTGAACATTATGTGCATAAGTATTTTTTATAAAGGCTAATAAATTAATATAGAGTACCAAGTAATAAAGCTTTATGTATTCTTCACTGGGGACTGTGTTCTGGGGAATTGTACTAAAGCTCAAGCTTTTATTATTTTTGTTATATATATATATATATATATTATAAAATGTTGGTGTACAAGTGTATGTATCTAACTATTTTAATTTGTGTATGTTTTCAAACGGTCAAAAAGTCATAAGGGTAACTGAAGATGGTGGCACTGTGAATAGGAAATGGACAATTTCCATGTGGGCTAGTTAGCAGGGAGATTCCCATAGATTTTTTTTCCTCTGGTTTTGTGTTGGCACTAGAACCATCCATTAGTTACAAGACCCTTTGAAGGGGATGGACCTTCTAGTGTAGCAACTATAGATTATCATTCATTCATTTCCTCTTTTGAGTTGGAACTAGTTTTTTTTCTTTTTTACCAAAATATATAAATTGAATTAAATTATTAGAAAACTAAACTAAATTAATTGAACTCAATTATTGGTTTGAGCATATAAGATAGTATTGATTGTTGGAATTAGTATTTGCATTTTGAGTTACAATGTGATTTAGTTCAATTAATCTTACTTAAGAGCATTTCATTTTTAAATATTGAATTAATATAATCATAAAAGGTAATTTATTTAAAGGAATTCAGTGTTTATACAATTCAACTCAATTTAGCATTAATTTGGTTCCGTTTATATCTTTGTTAATACGCATTTAAAATGGATGAATTGGATAATTACTTAAATGAATTAAACTCAAATGCATCATGAATTAAACTCAAGTGCATCATGATTTCAATAAATCAACTAAACTGAGGTCATTTAAAATGTTTGAATTATATGAAATTTTAAATTATTATCAACCACAACTTATTTGGAAGTATATTTTTTTGTCTTATAAATTATATTCCAGTTCATTTCACATTCTTCTATTCTAGAGTAATTGATTCTTTAAAATTAAATTAATGTAATAATAGTCCAGTTTACTATTTAAGAGCAATTAATTTATCAAAATTAAATTAATATAATAATTAAATATAGATTCTTTTAGGACAATTTAGTTTTTTTATACAATTTAACTTAGTGCATTATTTACATGTGTTACAAGAGTGTGTTTAAACTTTTATCAAACTCTTGAAGGATGTTTCTAAGATTAAAAAAAAATATTGTTATAATAACTACTATTAGAAAGAAATGAGAGAGGGTTTGTGCTTCTGAGATTTTATTTTTATTATTTTATTTTGTAATATAAACGATGGAATTTTCTAATTTTTATTTTGTTAGTTTTCTTTAAATTTTTTATGTTACTGTTAAATATCTTTATTAATTAGAAATAAATTTTTTCAATAATATATAAATATAGGTGTAATAAATTAGGTTTAAAATTTATTTTTTAAAATTTAAAATTTATTTCTTAAAAATTACTTTATAAATTGATTTGGTATTTTAATGATTGTTTCTTTCTTTCCATAGAATTTATCTTGTTTAACATAAATTTTAACATAAAAAAAAACTTAATTCAGTATTAATTTGATTTATTTTTTATCAACCTTACTTTAAATATGAATTGCACAATTCATCATAGCATCTATAAAGGTTGAGTATCAGCAGATTCAATGTTTTTAGTCCCAAAATAGATAGAGTTTATTCGCATTATAGTTCTTTTTCTATAAAAACTGAAAAATCATTCAAGGAAACACTTTTTAAGCACTAAATGTCGAAGGAACTCTATTTTTAAGAGATTTAGAAAATAGTTGTATAGTTTGGAAAACAAATTTCTAAAAAGAAACATAAAATCTAATTAAAAGGCTTAAAACATATTTAAATCTTATTAAATAAACACTTTACAAACAAACTCACCTCATATTTAATTGTTAGCTTCTAAATAGGCGTTGGTTACAAATAACGTTCAAGTTCGCTTAAAGTAACCTAAGCAAAATTTATACCGTTAATTAATTAGAAATTAATTATGTTTCTTTAAATTAATTATTATGAAAGTAAAAAACAAAACTGTCAACAATTTATAATTAAAATGATAACGTCAAAAAACGTTTATATATTTTAGTATAACTTTAAATTGTATTAATGTAAGAATTTATCTGAATATGTTTCTATCATTATTACTTTTTCGTGAAATTTAGGTATATTTTTTTAGTGAAGAGTTAAATAAACTTCAATTTTGAAAGAAGAATGCATTTTCACGAAATTTTTTAATAATATTATTTATACCATTACATAAAGTGGATGACTATTTCTATAACTTTATTTTATATTATTTTGTAATTGGACAAATCTATTTTTAATAAATAAAAAAATTTATTTATTTAATAAAATAAATGTTTAAAAAAATCATTTTAAAATATTTTTCTTAAATAACGGTTATATACTTTTTTCTAACACTATATTTACAAAATTATATATATCGAATTATATTACTTTTCTTTTTTTAATTAATTATTCATAAAAATGGTAATATAAAATATAAGAAAATAAATCATCCTTTAATTGAACAATTTATCCTTTAATAGTCATTAATAAATAATTTATTTAATAAAATAAATAATGAAATAACATCTCTTTATTTCAAAATACTAAATAAATTTTTTAACTAACGGTTATATATTCTTTTAACATTATTTTTACAAAATTATATATATTTTTTAAATTGTATTATTTTATTTTTTAATAAACTATTTATAGAAAAATATAAAACTATAAAAGTAATAAAATTAAAAAAATTGTATACATTTTAAGTAATAAAGTTTTGAATACGCATGAAAGTACATGTGTTTTTGCTAATTTAAATAAAGAAATTGAATTTAAAATTTTATAAAAACAATTTAATCGTTTAAAAATGATAAATCTATTATGTATCTTTATTCTCTCAATTTTTTTTATTTTCTTTTTGTCTCCCCAATTTATCTTTTACCCTATATTTGGAAAGCTAAAATTATTACCTTTTCTTTATCGAAATAATTTTATGAATAATGTTTTATGTATTTTAAGTATTTCAAAAGATAACAAGTTTAGTTTTAGTATTTTCAAAAGAATTATACATCAAAACTCTTAATATCCTTTTAAAGTGGATAAGTGTGACTGTGTTAGTTTATTCCTCCTTCAATCATCTTGAATGAGATTATTATTTATCTTACTTATTTCTTTTTCTTTTTTCTTCGAGTTAATATAAAGGAGTCCTTAATGAGAGTGAAGCCATTTTCATCAACATTATTTTCTGAAAATATTTTTCAAAAATATCTCCAAAATACTAAAACAAAAAGTCAGCTTTTTTCAAAAGGGAATCAAAATTAAGGAAGAAAGATGATAAAAGAAAAGTGTAATTGAAGAAAACCAAAACAACTGTTGAGGTCGGTGTTATGCTTTTTCACATTGTTCATTATTACCAATAATGAGATGATGGATTCGTTATACTCTGTAATGAAGTGTGATGAGGAGGACTTCAAAAGGAATAAGGAACTTTATCCTTTTTGTGAGAGTCAAAGGAGCATTCCTTGGAATTTTATGGTTACTTTTAGGTCATTTTATTATGTGTCCTTAAAGTGCTTAATTGGGTTTAATGAAAAGTAGATGATGAAGGGTTCATCACCATCCAAGCCAAACTGTGTAAAGCTTTATCCTTCTGCTGAAAAGTCCATAGCCAAAGCTCCCACTTTTCTACCTTCTTTTCATCGTCTCTCCTCCTTTATTCTTCTCCAATGTCATATTTCATAACGGTAACCCTTTCCACATTGGATCCTTTCCTTAAATAAAGTTTTAAGTTTAACTTTTGTAGATATAAAAATATGATTGGTGATTTGTTTGGAATAGAGGATGAAAAGAAATAAGAACTAATTAAAAAGGATATAAAAGAGAATAAAAAAAATGGTTAGATTAAAAGAAAAATGGTAAAAAGAATGAAAGTAAAATTTATTTATTTATTATTAATATTTTATTTATTTATTTATTTATTTATTTATATTATTACTTTAGTTGTTTATTTTATTATATTAAAAACGTAATATATATATGTATATATATATATATATATTAATAAAATAAAACAATCTACATATATTGTAAATATATATATATATATATATATATATTAATATATTTTATAACATTAATTATTTCTTTAAACATGATCATATTTTTTTTAATTTTCTTTTTCAAAATTGTAGTGTTTGATTTTTATTTTTTAGTGAGTATATTAGTCAATAAATTTGTATTGGTTAATCTTATGTTCAAATTATGATTTAGTCACTTGTTAAGCACAAGGTAAGAATATATTAATCAAGTGATTTAATTCAGTCATAAATATGCATATGAGATGACTTCTTGAACTGAAAAAGAAATGAATAATACAACTATTTAAGTATATTCATACATCCAAATATGTATAGGATATTGTCTGTTAGACAAAATAATCATATTATGATCTTTAGTCAAAATAAATAAGAAAATATTTAGACAAATAATTCAGAGAAGATGACAAAGTGCGTCTTCTTACAAAACACATCAGATGAAAGAATTTTAGTTTGATTATTTTACAAATCAATTTGTGTTTTTAACATCATTATTCAAACGATAATTTTGAAAAGTTATTAAGAATTAATTAAATCACAAATCAACCATAGCTTATTGTGACTTCTTTATTTTTTTTTTCACAAAAAAGTTGAACATCTTATCTAAACAGGAGTTGTTAAGGGCCAAAAGGAGCAATATTTTTCATTTTGTGAACACTATGTGTTTGGGACATTTTGTGAACACTGTGTGTTTGGGACATTTTGTGAACACTGTGTGTTTGGGAAACAACATAGACAAAGCTTTCCTACAAAGTTACATAAGAATGAAAGCCATAATAAACTATATACATGCAGGTTGTTAGGGGGCATCAAAAGTTCCATCCTTAAGAGGTGTTAGGTACTTTCTTTCAATCATTAGTGACTACTCAAGTATTCATGATGAATTATAAATCATAGGACTTCAAAAAGCTGCATTAAACACTCCTAATGCTTAATTATTAAGATTCAAATGGTTTAATGCATGTCTACAAACAATATACTCCTTGGAAAGTTTTGCTGCTTACAAATATAATTAAGAAACTTAATTAATTTTTAAAATTTATACATTAGGAGCATTCTAACCTGTGTTCTATTTTTTGCAGTGTTACTACTAGATTCATCTTAACATTCTATTTTTGGAACAAATGACTCTAGAAGGAGTGTTGAATAAAGCCTGTAAACTTTTCCTCGTAGAATATTAGACTAGATCTTCTATTATCAAATAAATCAAAAAATACAACCAGATTTATATTGGTTCACCCCAAAACATGGGATACGTCCAATTCTCCCTTAAACATACAACTTAAGAGGTTCCACTAATTAAAACAATTATTACTATGAGTACACCAACCTCTTCAAGTTATAACAAGTACACAAACCATTCCTGATGACAACGAGTACACTAATCACTCCTAATTTAACATGTCTTAATCTCTCCATGAGATTAAGACCTATCAAAAATATAAAATAACATTCTCAAAGAGAGCACAATCAAAATTCGATGGGAAAACATCGCAAGTGAAGGATTACAAGGCTTTTGCTCACACCCACAAAGAACACTTAAGAAAATAAAGATTGATAAGCTTGTATAACACTTGTGTGTTCTTCATCATCAACTTGATCACTTTATATGCACTTAATATATGACCATTAAGACTTGTATACGTTGATTGACTTCAAAATGGTGTTGATGTTAATGATTTCTTAGCCTTGCCTTCTTCTGGTTCCTTCTACACTTGGTGTAATGGTAGGATTGGAAGTGATAGAATTTGAAAGGAAGTTGGATCTTGCCTTTTGCAACATTACCTGTATTAAACAAATGGTCAACTTGCAAATACAAAATTCTCCCAAAAAAATTGCTCTAACCATCATCCCCTGCTAGTTTCTTTATCTTCTGGTTTCTCTAACAAGAGGCCTTCAACTTTTAGATTTTTTAAAATGTGGTTAAACACTCTGATTGTAAAAAGGTTATAAAGCAATCTTGGTCTGAAACTATTTTAGGTTGTCCTATGCTACTTTAGTAGAAAAAATTGCAAAAGGATGAAGCATGTTCTTAAATCCTTAATAAATTTGGTTTTGGTAATGTTTATGATGTTGTTGTTGATAGGCAACAAGTTTTCTCTTCTATTCAATCTCAATTGGAAAATGTTTCGTTGGCTGATATTGAGTCCTTTATCTCCAAAAAGAAGCAAATCATGGATGACTTGAATTATGCCTTGGAATTCCAAGCTTTGTTTTGGAAGGAAAAGGCTAAAATGAGTTGATTTAATGATGGTGATAGAAACTCAGTTTTTTCCATGCTATGGTTGAGAAAAGGAATATTTCTTCTAATATACATAGGCTTGTGGAAGCTGATTCAGTTTGAGAAGAACCTAAGTTAATTGGAGAACATATTCTTTCTTTCTATAAAGATCTTTTGTGTTGAATCTATTCATGATCCTGCTTCTTTTAATATAAGGGCTAATTTCATTATTAGTCAAATTCCTAATCTGGTTAGTGAAGAAGAAAATGTTATGAAGAAAAACACAACAAAGGGACCCACCAATGAAATGGAGAAGTTAGTTACACACCAGGCACACGTGGAGGAAAACCCACAAGTTATGGATAAAAGGAGGTGTTGGAGGAGCCCCCGCATACGTAGCACACATAAGATGTGGGAGTGTTATTCCCGAGGAGGCAGGTGACATGTGCGACCTTCTCTCTCTCTGGCCTTTCTATTCTTCTCCATGCTAAAGATTATTTTCCTTTTCTCTAATCAGCCCACCTTTCTCAATGCAGGTGTGAACCCAGGAGCCTATTCACGACCCTTCTAACCCTTATGTTTTCAATTTTGCTTTACTGTTTCATTGCGAAAAAAATATTGTTGTTGTAAACTGAATTTGAGGCCAATTACTAAATCTCTCTTCATTTCCAACAATATACTTCTATCAAATATTTCATTACTTACAATTAGTGCTTTCATTGCCATCATGGAGTCTCGCAGGACTACCATCATCACTGAGCTTAACCGACAAGGAGTTAAACTTCAGCGGTTGATGGAACTCTTAGAGCTCCATGTCCGGGAACTTCGCGCCCCTTGAACCAAATTTCTTCAGATGTGAACGCTTGGTTGGATCGTATGCAACAAACAATAAAAACTCTTGTTAATAATTCGTTTATTTTCCATGATCACTCGTTCTCTACCCCTCTCTACCACAAGTCACCATTCCAGGTTCGTAATGTTAAACTCAACTTTCTTAAATTAATGATTTTTAGGTGCTCAAGTGGATCTTTAAGGCAAAGCGATTTTTTTACTATTACGAGACGCTAAATGAAGATCACATCACCATTGTTGCAGTGCATATGGAGAAGGACATCGTACCATGGTTTCAAATGGTCCAACGTACAAAGCCTTTCAGTTCTTGGACCCAGTTCACACAAGCTCTTGAGACAGAATTTGGCCCCTCACCTTCTGAGTGCCCAAAGAAGGCCCTCTTCAAATTCCAACAGTCCACAACGGTATCCGAGTATTACCTTTGCTTCATGGCTCTCGCCAACCGCTCCCCAATCTGCCTAGTGACACATTATTGACATGTTTTCTCGACAATTAAGCTCCATAACTCCAATAGGTTATTGCTCACAACCTTGGCTCATTTCTTCGTGTCATATCATAGTAAAGTTTTCGAAGAATGTCATCTTCCACATTATAAAACCGTATCGAGTGGAGGCCCCAACCCTAAACAATTTTCATTCACCCAAGCTCCACGAACCACAAATTTCAACAGCGACCTAATTCCTGCAAAACCAATCTCACAGGTACCTAAGTCCCAAATTGCAGGGCTCTTACCCACACCGACATCCCATCTTCCGTTGATACGTCGTTTGAGCTCAACAGATATGAAACTTTGAAGGGAGCGTGGACAATATTTTACCCGTGATAAACGTTTCTCAGCTAACCACCGTTGCCCCAACAGAGAAGTCGTGATCCTCTTAGTTGACGAGGACAACAAAATTGCTTCTCTAGATTCCAACCCTACTCTAAACGACCCACTGGACTTCGAACACACTCACTCTGTTATGCACTTGTCACTTCATGCTCTCCAAGGGGGTAGTGATGTTGATGCACACTGCCGAACGCGTCCTAAATTAAACTAGGAGGCTAGATCTTGCAATATAGCTAACATAGGTCATTATTCCAAGGACGACTCAAATATTCTCCTAAGCTAAAATATAAAACAACGGCACAGAGAGAAACAAAATTTTAAAATTCAGCACGAATCTTAAACAAAAAAAAAACATAAACATGATTCAAATAAAATAAAGAAATTCAAGTAATGAAAATCAATCTAACCTCCCTTCGATTCTCCCAAATCCCTAATTGACCCCTAAACATAATCCGAATTACATCCGTAGGTTAAGCAGATCGGAATCTCTACATCTATTTAACATCCTGAATACTCCACAATCGTGAAACATTTTATCAAACACCTAATGTGCCAAATCAATGCAATCCTATAATGAACAACATCATTGATCCGATTTAATTCTAATTCGGGAATTCCACAACACATTGTATTCATTCAATCACAAAGTCAATCCAACTATTAAATCTAACAATCATATTAAAACAACTAATCAACAAGTAATTATGGAGAGAAATACAAAACGCGAACCTAATGGTTAATGGAAATGGGAGAACCTTCGAGGACCAAATTGAACAAAGAGATTAGCTACTCATCATCATGGTTGGCATTTCAAAAGCAAAAATAACACAAAAATGAGAGAAAGTTGCACTTTGTGAAGAAGAAGAAGAAGCAAGTAACAAAAAACTGTATTCAAAAAATTGTTATTTAAGTTGGCTACCCCTTTTTTCTAAGTTAACCCAGACCTACCTTTATGTTTCCCTAATTTAATAAAAAAAACACACAGTTTTGATCCCAGCTCAAATGGGAGTGAAATGATTAAGTTGTCCTCAATTAATTATTTTTGCTCAAAGTGTTGTCCATATTTCGTATGCCAACTTCAATGCTAATTTTTTCCACTTTTCAGTCCTAATTTGGTCTTGGAGCCTCTCATAATGTTTGTAGATCTTTGAGTTATCTGCAAAAGGACATAAAGACCAAGTTAATCCGAGGTTTGTAGCAAAATTTATGTATAAAATACGAAACATGCTTAAGTTTGGAAAATTTTCAAAAATTTCATCAAATTTCATCAAACTTTCAATTAAAGACCAATTAGCCCAAATTCAGAAAAAATGGTCGAAAAATTATGATTATTCTTATCAATTTGAAATAGTAAAGTGGTTAAAATAAATAAATATCAGATGCTAGGACCATCAAGATGCAGGCCATGATAGATGGTACACCTATGACAATCCTTATTAATGGGTCATGGTATGTGATGATTCACGTTTACAGGTCGAAGGTATGATAAAGGAGTTCAATGTGTTGGTCCAAGGGTTACATCTTCATTTACCAGTGTACCTTTTTCCTATCACGAGGACAAATTTAGTTTTGGGGCCACAAGGTTGGGATTTATTGGGCGTCATTTCCACGACTACAATGTTTGAACCATCCAATTCAATCACGAGGTAAGGAGTACACCATACAAGGGGAATTTCTTCCAAACCAGCACCTGCTCAACTCCACAACATTCAACGTAGAGGTTTTACATCAGAGATCGTCTTCTGACATGGCAGTTCAATGTAGAGGTATTGCTTTGTGTTCTTTGTGCAAGAAACAAGAGGAAACTTTTTCTCACCTTTTCTTTGAATGTCCTTGGCTAATTTTTATAGTCTTGACTTCAACAAAATTTTCCTGCCTTGTATTTTACTTTCATTTCTTTTTAAAGTCTCCTGGGACCATATTGTTGATACTTATTAGGCTTGCTGCAATTACTTATTCTGTTTGGATGATTTGGGGGATGAGGATTCATGCTAGATTTCAACAAAGTATTAGCATAAATTTTTCCATTCATACGAGTCGTCAGATAATGCTTTCAATAAATTTATACATAATGATATGACTAACTTTTTTGTTTTGAAGTTTTTTGAAATCAATGAGAAAGTTACTACTCCATCTTACTTCTTTGGATTTTTTTGGAGGTTGCTTGTGTTAAGGTTAATATTGATGATGATGGTTGAGAATGTCCCAATTTTACTATGGGTACTGATATGTTTAGAGGTAGTTAGAAGGAGTATATTGGTGGCTTCTATGCTTTGTTGGGGTTCAAAAATTTTTATACGTTGAGATTATGGGGGTTATTCTAGTTATTGGGCATTCCTAAGCTACTGGTTATAGGTGTGTTTGTTTGGAATGACTCTGCTTTGTTGTACCAGACTTTTTTCTCTCTTAAGGTGGTTTCCTTGGTCGCTAAGAAGTAGATGGAGAAAATGTATGAAGACTTAAAAGAATTTAAAGTTATAAGATATCATATATTTTCTATGAGGGAAATCATTGTGATAATAAACTAACAAATTTAGTAATTGAAAATAAGTTTTAATATAAATGGTATAGTACGTTGCCACCCTCATTAAATCTTGGTTTTTTCCTTAGGTTTTGAGCTTCTTATGTTTCGTATTAAAATTAATTTTTTGTAATAAGTAGTTCTTGTATTTTATTTACATGGGTTTGGTTTGTTTTTCCCATGTATTTGTATTTTTTTTTCTTTTATGATATAGTTCATGTGATAATATATGATTATAATATATGATTGTTGAATTCAGAATTATCAAATTAGGTGAGATGTAATAATGCCTAACATAAGTTTTTTCTTAAATCAATTAACCGTCTAAGTCCAAAATGATAACATGAGGACAATGGAATTTTTACGCTTTTGATTCTATTATCATACACTTTCTGTAAGGTTTATAGAAGAAATATTCTACAACACTTTTCTAAATTGTCCAGTTCATAATATGTTTATGTATTACAAATTTTAAAACCTTGGTATGGATTGTCTTAAGAATATATATATATATATATATATATATATTACAAGCTTATTTTATAAAATTTTTAAAATAAATATTGTTAGAACGTATTCTTTGATTGGATGAAATAAACCATAAAATGTAAAATCATCATTTTAAAATTATGGGATGGTGGAAGTCAAAGCCTAATTTTCGAACCCATAATTTCGTGACCGAACCCAATCCTGGAACCTACCAGGAAGAGTTTGATTTGGGCCCAGTCCAACACCATACAATCCGTAGTTTCTTCCCAAAACTCTTAAATTTTCCAATTCTACCCTTCACCCCTTCCAACCGACCAAATCTCAACCCTAAACAAGCAAAACAAAACCCTAAACCCGAACACACACACTCTCTCTCTGAGTCCATTGATGGCGTCACAAATGGCGATCCTCTTCCGCACGCGCTCCCTCCTCTTCCCGAAACCCTCTTCCCTCATCAAAACCATATCCACATTCCCCTTCCTCTTGCAGGAGCCTCAGGTCGCGGATCCCACCCCTCTCCCTCCCAACCCCGCCTCCGGCAGCCCCCTCTACCACCAAAAATGGCGCACCCCTGGCTCCTCCTCCCATCCCTCCGCCCACGCGCTCGCTCCCATCGGATTCTACAACCGCGCCTCCTCCGACTCCCTCGACCCTCAGGCGCTACTCGACCTCTTCGGCGATTACATGGCCTCGCACAAGTGGACAGAAGTCAAAAACCACTTCGAGACCTGGGTCTCCGCCCTCGACAAGACCGGCAAGCCTAACCATCCCGACGTCAACCTCTTCAACCACTACCTCCGCGCCAACCTCATGCTCGGGGCCTCCCCCTCCGACCTCCTCGACCTCGTCGCTCAGATGGACGAGTTCAATGTCAAGCCCAATACGGCGTCGTTTAACCTCGTCCTCAAAACAATGTTCCAGGCCAACGAAACCCTCGCCGCCGAAAAATTGCTCCAACGGTTAGTCTTCTAATCGCACTCGTTCACTGAAATGAATTCCATGCAGAGTACCACTATATTAAGGTTATTATTCTTGTTGTTTGGAAATTAGCTTCTCCTACTAATTTGTCCAAGTTTACACTTTTTCTAAATTTTTATTTTTAAATTGTGCAGAAGTTTAAGAAAAAAAGTTTATTTTTTATTTTTTTTCTCTTCTCGTTAAGCACAGTTAACAAAATGAAAATTCTAAGAAGGAAAAAATAAAAACTTGTCCTACGTGAATTGCACACATAAGTTTAAAGAATATAATGTTTAAAGATGTTAATAGACGAGAGAGCTTCTAAAATCTTGTTTATGCATAAGCTAATTTTGAGTTACGGATAAGTTCATTTTCTTAGTAGTGCTTATTGGACTCTAAACGGTTTTGCAGCCATGTTAGTGGTCAAATGACCGTGATCAAAATGAGCTAATGAGAGGGCGTTGAGCATTGACGTGTGGTTAGTCCAGTGAACAGTATTGTGAAGTTCTTAATTTGAACAAAATTAGATTAGAACACTTGTAGGATTAGAACAATAAGAAAATAAGAATGAAAAGTAAAATAAGTTTCTTAAATGATGTAGCTTCTCCAAAGTACTGAAATTAACATGTGGATATGGAAGAAGTTTATGGGTTTTGGGTTTGGTTATGGGAAATTAATGTTCTGGAATTGCTTGTAATGCTGCTTACCAGGCAAGAGGTAATATTAGTGATAGAAGAATCGCCAATGGTTTAAAATATTACTTGTTTAGTTAATTGTTATTGGATTGAAAAAAATTGGTTAGAAATTTTTAAGTTGTTATTGTTAATCTTGGTGTAGCGGAGAGCCCACACTTTTTAATAGCCAAACTGTTAAATGATAATAATTTAAAAGTTGGAGTTGTGTCTAATTTCCAGCTGATGTGAGATTCTAGCTTCATTGTCAACTCATCAGGTTTGAAAGATCAGTCCGTACACACAAGTGGGTAGACAGAGTGGGTTCTATGTCATTTGATTTGATTTGATTTGAGGTGAGCTACTCCTAATATCTAGGCTGTTACGAAGTCAGGCTCTGTACTTCAAACCAAGTTTTGTTTCTAACACTACTGAATGGACCTCTCTTATATTATTGAACAAAAAACAGAGAGTTGAAATGCCAATAAGCACACCGATGAGACTAACCTCTTCAAGATAACTCTAATTGGTTTATAAGCTAAATACGTCTGGTATCTGTACAAGTAATTGAGGACATTTTTTTGCTTATGTATCAAGCTTTGCTTTGTTATTATGATATCATCAGGATGCTGCAGACAGGAAATGACTCTCTCCCTGATGACGAATCATACGACTTAGTCATTGGAATGCTCTTTTCCTCAGACCAGATTGATAGTGCATTCAAATATATAGATCTAAGTTTGAAATCTGGTAAGGTCTTGTCAATGAAGGTATTTATGAGCTGTGTAAGGATATGTCTCAGTAAGGGAAGGCTTGATACATTGGTGACAATAATTGAAAGGTGCAGGGTGAGTGATTAATCTTGTTGACACTTAATAAACTTTGGCTAAATTGTAATTTTTTCCCTATATTTTTCCGCGACTTTAGTCCCCATATTTTAGAAATTCTGTAGTTTTGGTTCAATCCTCAAATTTCCATACATTTATTTCTTTTTTCATTTTAATTAATTAAATTATTTCTTGATGATACTTGAAATGAATATAATAGGTTTAGCGTTCAATTAAATTGGAAGTAAAATATAAGCAAAATTGAAATGAAACATATCTAAAATTGGGGTCTTAATTTCAGAGGAAATATTAAAAGGAGACCAAAATTGCAATTTAGCCTTAAATTGGTCTGTAACAGATTTACTACTAGATGTTTCTTCTGTTAATGTTCTCAAATCTCTGTTGTTTCCAGGCATCAGATAAAAACAAAGCTCTCTGCCCCAACTGGGACTTGTGCAATTTTATTGTTGAAACTGCAATTGGAGAGGATAATGGCAAACTAGCTTTTTATGGCCTGGAGTATATGGCCAGATGGATTGTAAAGGGTGAACGTCAAAGACCCTCTATGTTTCTGTCTGTAGATGAAGGTTTACTTCTATCTGCAATTTTGACTGCTGGTAGAACCTATAATTCTGAGTTGCTAGGGGCATCATGGGCTGTTTTGGACCGCTCACTGCGTAAAAAGAAAGCCCCTAATCCCGAGTCATATCTTGGAAAGATATATGCCCTTGCATCATTGGGAAGTCTTCAAAAGGCTTTTAGTACTCTGAATGAGTATGAGTTGGCTTATGGAGACGCAGGTCAAGAAGCTGAAGAATTGTTCTGCCCATTTACTTCGTTACATCCATTGGTTGTGGCATGCTCCAAGAAGGGTTTTGAGACTCTAGATAATGTATATCTTTCTCTGTCTAACAAAATATTTAATTGTACCTAACCTTTCAGATTTGTTACCAATCCAATCCTTTTGTGATGCATATAGCTTTTATTGAATTCACTAGTTTTAATATCTACAAGTTTTCATTTTGGAAATAGATTATACAGTTTTTCATTTTTGACAATATATTTAAAAAAGCTTCTATGTTGCTGTGACATGTTTGCAACATATATTAAATTTCTGCCATGATCTAAGTAGTTTTTCGTAATGTTACATGCAGCTTCAGCTTCATCTAATCATGCTCTGTTGTATTTAGGTTTATTTTCAACTGGAGAATTTAAGCCATGCAGAGCGTCCTTATAAATCTATTGCTGCACTAAACTGCGTCATTTTAGGATGTGCAAACATATGGGACCTTGATCGAGCCTACCAAACTTTTGATTCAATTGGATCTACTTTTGGGTTGAGCCCTGATATTCATTCTTACAATGGGCTGATGTATGCCTTTGGGAAGCACAAGAAGGTGATGATTCCTTCTCTCAACCCACTGTATGTATCTTTTTGCTCATTCTCTCCACTCCTTTCACTGACCCTACCTTTAGAAAGCCTACACTAGACAATCAAATTTTCTGAGCTTTGAATGCATGATATTTAACATTTGCTACCTCCATCCCTTTTTATTGATGTCTTTTTGAGAAATTTGTTCGCCCCTTTCTGTAGAACCCCTTTTAAATTGTCTTTTTCAATGATTTTTTTTTGTCAAAATACGTGTAATCACTTTTAACTTTTATTCAATAAACAAAAAATGTTATAAATTAATAAGATAAATTTTCTCTCTGGTATGAGGATTGAGAAAGATGACTAGCCACAGGATTGTCTAGTAATGTCGCTGTTAGCAAATAGGTAGAAAGATTGAGATGACGAGTCACAATATTTGGAAGTGTAACTGTTAGCAAATTTAATGCCACTGACTATATAACCGACTTTTTAAAGTCCTGTGATTTAGTTAAAATGGTCGTATATATATGGTAGTATATCGGCCACTCGGTCTGGCTTTTCTTTGTTTCAATTGTTTTGGGATTGCATAGGATAATAGAAATGGATGCGTATCTTAGGTTGGCAGCTGATGAAGAATTGGACGCATTTTCTTTATATTTTTTGCTACTTAATTATTATGTACTACAGGTTTTCAAAAAATTATGTACTGCAGCAAGATGTGGTGTGTCAAAAAAAGAAAACCCACTTATCTCTAATTATCTTGTGGCAGACACATGAAGCTTCAAAAGTGTTTGAGCACCTGGTGAGTCTGGGTCTCAAGCCTAATGCAAAATCATATGCTGTGCTAATTGAAGCCCACCTGATTAACCGTGATGTCAAATCTGCTCTTGCAGTGATTGATGATATGGTATTCACACTTTTTTTTTTCCTTAGAAAATGGTATATATTTGCCAGCAAAGGTCATTGATGTATATCAAATTCCTTGGCAGGTAACTGCTGGATTTGAACCGTCAAAAGGGATTCTGAAAATGGTCAGGCGGCGATGCGTGAGAGAAATGGACTACGAAAGTGATGATCGAGTACAATCACTGGCGAATTCCTTCAATTACAGATTGGGCTCAGAAAGCCGGCGGGACATTCTGTTTAATCTTGACTACAGTGTGGTTGGTGCTTGAATGGTAAGTTTTGACAATTTAAGATTAGTCGAAACTTACAAGATGATTTTTTGGAAAATGTAAGGATTATTTGATATTGGAAATTTCTTTGTTTTCATATCACATTTTCACTGTTTCCTGTATAAAATGTAATTTTTTTTATTGTTTCCACTATTGTGCAAACTTTTGAAAATAGGAAACCAAGTGAAAATAAAAACTAAGAAAAAAAAAAAAAAACTCAATTTAAA
>Ga0209700_103095_pt1 | contig 32456 bp, 13 predicted proteins | sample SiratroredBW_FD_187528 | JGI IMG/M metagenome (GOLD analysis project Ga0209700, IMG submission 187528) | Root nodule microbial communities of legume samples collected from California, USA - Siratro red BW (SPAdes) (version 2) | ecosystem: Host-associated > Plants > Roots > Nodule | place: USA...
AAAAAAAAAAAAAAAAAAAAAAAAAAAAAAAAAAAAAAAAAAAAAAAAAAAAAAAACGTTAGAGTTGTTTGTTTAATATTATTTTCTTAAGCTAAAATGGTTTCTAATTTTTAAATTTTTTTAGTTTTATTAAAAGCAACTGATCTCGTCAAATGAAAAAGTATATTTATTAAGTAAAAAAATCTTGTTTAAAATTAATTTTTTATATAAATTTATCTTGATAATACAAAAATAAGTATTTTATTGACGTGAAATATATATTTTCTTTAAAATGTAAATAATCGTAATTAATGCATTTTTATTTTAATGAGTTTTTAAATAATATATTATCAATTACAGAAATTTAAATTGTAATAAAAATTAAAAAATTTAAGGTATTATATACTCTTCAAAATATTTAAGAGAAATTAAAATTTTGAAAATTTAATAGTATTAATTCAATTTAATTTAAAAATTTAACTCATTTAATATATAATTTGTAACTAATATATAAATAATGACAACTAATAAGTTTTCACTTGATATAATGTATTATTTTTGTGTTCTTGTACAATCTTCATTTTAGTTTTTTGTTATATAATATTTTATATTAAATATTAATAAACACTTACAAACTTTTTTGAGAATCTTATCGTTAACAAACAGTAAGATGACACGTTCAATTTTATTCTCTCTCTCACCTAAAAAAATATACTTATCAGATATTAGAATACTCTTCCACACTTATGTTACAAGTATGTAAACCAATTTTTTTCATATAATTCTTAAAATATTATAACATGTACTTTCTTCATTCAAAATTTTCATAACTCTACAACAATCAATCAAGAATTTGTATTTAAAAAAACATAAGATATCTAAACACAAGAAACAAGGGGGTTGAAAATCTCTAACATAAATCTAAACAAATATCCAATTTATTTAAATCGGCAAAATTTAAATCGGCGAAAGCATCAGATAGATGCATTTTTTTTTTTATGAATCTGGTGTAGACATATATTTTTTATACGAAAATGAACAAATTGTGTCACGAGAACACGACTTCAAGTGAAGAAATTAGGTCATTATGGTACGATTTTAGACAAATACGGCATGAAAAAGAAAATAGAACTGAAATTGTGTCAATGTGGCGTAACTTCAATGAAAAAATAAATAAAATTGAAGTCGCACCAACATAGCACGCCTTCAAGAAGAAATTGTGCTTATGCGACACGACTTTCATTTTATAAAAGAAAAATACACTTTTCGTAAAAAGAAAAAAGTGCACCTATTTGGTGTTTTTGCCTATTTAAATCACACATGACTATGAATGTCACACGTTTAAAAGAAATAGCCACATCATTAAAATAAATCTAGGAAAGAATATTTTTCACACATAAAATGGAAATCATCAAATCAGGTTTTCGTCACAACAATCACTATATTCAAGCAACACCAATCATGTCGTTGTCACTGCTTAAATTCCCATTAAAGAGACACATCCTCAAAAGTCGTCAGTGATGACTCCTCTGACTCCGACAACCTCAGCTTCAACTAGAGTGTCCTTCCATTCAAGTCCAACTCAGCCATTTTCAAAGATGGAGGTGTTGGTATGGTTTCAACTTAGCTGACGGTTCCATTTGTTCCTTTTCCTTCACCTTCATTGTTTCAATTTTTCAAAAGAGGAAAGTGGTAAAAGCTAAATTAAGATTATATGTGTGGTAAAAAGGATACCAAGTCGGTGGTGATGTCGAAAAGACTAGATTTCCAATGACAATTGTTGATAGTGTAACAAAAATAATATATTTTTTAGCGTGAATAGTTATTGGAGTAACATTTGATTCCAAACGAAGTTTTTAGAAATTCCTCTCCAATCTCATCTTTCAAAGTTTTGTACGAAAGATATAATAAATTTAGGATTTTTAATTTAATCTCAAGATGGGATAAAAAAAGTTTTGAGTTATCATAGAATAGAAAAGCTTTGAGTTAACCCAATCACATGTATTTTCACATTCTAAACAACATTAACCCAATAAATAATAATAATAATAATAAAATATTTTGAGAGTTAATTTAATCTAGACAAATTATTAATTTATATATGTCCACCAAATAATTATTTCAACATTCTCTCACTTGGACAATATAAATTAGATTACAACATTGAAAATCAATCCAAAATAACTCATAACATGTGGCTATAATAAAATGTCAAAATATTACAATATATTTAACCAAAATATCGAAAATAAAATGTTTAAGCATCTTATCACTACAAAGAATCATACTTGAAAGAGTGATGATATCATACAGAAATGAAACACTTATATTTTTGTGAGCTTTATGAATGTGAAATATACAATTATATGTTCCAATCATCCGCCCAAGATGCTATATGAGAATAAAATAATCTCACCACAATAACAATTTAAGACTCGGTCCAAAATGTCTTAAAATTATGTCATTATTCAAAATAATATAAATAATTTCATTTGTTCAAATCATAATAAATAAAATATAGCAATATTAGATAACTATCATTGCAACAATAAATAATTATCGTTAAACATTTCAATAAACAAGACAATACAATAAATGAGGTCCAAAAATGAAGTACATATACATAAAGAAAACTCTCACTAAACCAATACATCAAAAGACCTCATTTCACTCATACAGGTTACATGTTCAACGAAATTTCAATAAACAATCCCTTAGTTAAGGGATCTAGATCATAAGCTCTTTGGCAATATGCTCAACTCGAGTTTGAAACTCCTGAATCGTCTCTCTAATAGACATGAATTTTGTGTCAAAATGCTTTCACTGTTTTGTTGTGTTATTATTACAAGAGAAGCATACCACGACAGAGTTATCACAATATATAGTAAGAGGTCTAGAGATACTCTCCACAATGTCAAGCTCAACAATAAAATTTTTCAACCAAATTGCTTGACATGTAGCCTTGTAATATACTCTACCTCCATGGTTGAAGTAGATGTAAAGGTTTGTTTAAAACTCTTTCAAGAAACAACACCTTCAACCAACATGAATATGCATCCAAGTCATTCAAGAACGTAGCCTTCACATCCATATGATGAAGCCATAGATCAAAATAAGCTACAAGTTCCATTACAATACAAAATAAATCTTTAGTAGAAACATGAGAAAATTGTTGGTATTGTTGTTGACTCGGTATTTGATGAAGTCAAACTTAGTGAAAATAAAGAAGACTTGAAGATTACTTAGTCTTAGTGTGTGTATGTGTCTATGTGTGGGGTGTGTGTGTTGTAAAATAAGGTTTAGACCGAGTTCAAGAGGGGGGGTGAATTGAACTTTCGAAATCTTTTCGCAAATCTGATTTGTTCTTGAAATAGAGAATGAAAATTCTTGATTCAATCAATCAACTCGTGTAATTCTGGACTGTCCAGTAAACAATCAATTGTGCACAACGGAAATTATTGAAGATAAACCCAGAAAAAAGTTTCAGTATAGAAATGTGTTAGTCCATATTCAAGATGATTAAAAACAATCCAGTAGATTAAAAATAATCCAGAAACACAGTTGATTCAGAAATATGTAAACAGATGTTCAGAATATAATCAACAATATGATCAGATTTTAATCCAGTCAATTTGAATATAACACCAGTTGAATAAAAGAAATCAAGAAGAGTAGGGAGAAAAGCAAGAACACATAAGTTTTATACTGGTTCACACTTCCTCAAGGGCTACGTCCAGTCCTTTGCAAACTAGCAAAGATTTCCACTAAAAAGATCACAAGATCAGTTTACAACCCTTGCTCCAGCAAGTTACAAACTGCTCCTAGCAGTAAACCCACACCTCACTGAACCCCTCAGCTAGTGTGTAACCAGTGGAGAAACCCACTGCACCACAACACTTGCAGTCCGCAAGCAACACTGCTTCCCGCAACACTCACCCTCTACTGAACCCCTTAGCAGATGTGAGACCAGTGCAGAAACCCACTGCACCAACTCAATTACAAACCTAGTAATTGAAAACAGCAAACAGATTACAGAACAACAAGATCAAAAATGATCACACAGTATTTCTACACAGAACAGATTACAAGGAATGAAGATCAGGTGTAAAAGACTTAGCTTTGGTCCAAAACCAAAGTTGCAAGAACCTCACTCAAGGATGCTTTAAAGATTCACATTCTTGGAGGTTTCTTGATTTGAAAAACTTTTCCAAAGGATGATCGCACAAAAAGGGTGTTATATCTCACTTAGAAAATCTCAAGGAATGCTTTTTTAAAATCTTAGATAACTGAAAATGATAGTGCTCATTCCTTTAAATACCCAAATCAATTTTAAAAACAGCTTAGCTGTCACAAGTCAATTAATTGAACAAACCATTTAACCGATTGAATTGACCGTTAGTTGACCCAGTCAAAGATTCCAGTTGTAACAGAAGTAACTATCACATTCAATCGATTGTTTTAGAAATTCAATTGATTGAAAAAACCTTTTCCAGCAAAAATAGTTTGGGCTATTTTTCTTAAAAACAGTTTTAATAAAAACATTTGTGAATCTCTTTAGCACCTCAGGAATGATGAGCTATGCCACTAATGACTAAGGACTAAGCCAATCATCAACACACAAACCCAACTAAGGACCAAGACCTAATCATCCAACCATCTTCATGTTGGCACAAAGTCTTCACTTGAACAATTCTGGTCCAGGTTGGTTCCAACAGATTTTTCATGAGGCAGTCTTCATCAGCTCACGTGCTAGGCATTGATCTAACATAGTTCAGATTCAATCCATCAGAAACTTCAGCAAGCAATGGTTTTTATTGACTTTATCAAATCACATGCTTAGCCTTGGTGCTAACAAAATAAAGAAGACTTAAAGATTACTTAGTCTTAGTGTGTGTATGTATGTGTGTGGGGTGTGTGTGTGTGTGTGAGAAAGAGAGAGAGAGAGAGAGAGAGAGAGAGTATGGTTTAAATCATGTGTATATCATCTTTATCATTAAATGAGCTACTTGAATCCTTTAACAATTTTAAGATGAGAAAACTAGAAATGGACTTAATATGTTCTTAATAAAATTGATTTATCAAAGTTTTTCAAATAAATTGTTTTCAAAATATCGTATATTAAAAAACATAATTAATAGAAAATCAATTGATTAAAAATATATTTTCAATCTATTGTTTTCATATTAGTATAATAGATTTCAAAATTACCTTTGAAACTCTTATAACTAGTTTTATTAATTAGTCTCTATAGATATAAGGAAATTTTTGGAAAACAAATAGAAACTGAAATCTTTTGAAGAAGTGACATATGATAAATGCTTTAATTCAGGAAGAATCAAGAGAGTGGTTCTTGAAGCTCATTCGTGATCAATGTTTGCACTGCACTGGTTTTCATCTAAGGGAAGTCACTGCACTTTATATCTTTGTACTAATCATCAATCTTTAGTTACGGTATTGTGATTCGTGTTCTATTTTCTTTATTTTTGAAAAAGGTCTTACTGCAAGTGTATAGGGTTTATACTTGCAGTAGTACAGAAGGGTTTTGTATAGTTATGGTGTATTCTTACAGGGTATAAGTCTTAGTTCTTGTTGTATTGATTGAACTATTGTGTTCTTTAGTTAATCTCTTTGCTTGTTGGCAAAGAGACTAGATATAACTCTTGACGAAGAGTGACCTAGTATAAATCTTGATCTTCTTGATCCTTCTTTACCTTACCTTGATTCGTGTTCCTATTTCTGCATAATTTGTAAAGTACTGAACATATTTTAATTTACTCTCTTTAAAATTCAATTGATTAATTCAACTATATTGTAATTTGTCCTAAAAAATAAACATGTTAAATTCAAAATTTAATCAACTACTTTCCTGGTGGCAATTTCTTTTTTTGTTTTTGCAATTGGTTATATCTATTACCTAATCAATTGTATTTCTCTTATAATCATCAAAGTATATTTTAATTGTTTACCATCCTCGTATTAATTGACTGTATTGTTAGCATTAGCTATTTGACTTGATACTTCAACTGATTGTCATTGTAATTCAACTGATTAAAATTTTTAAGCAAGAATTTCAAAATTTCACATTCATTGTTTTTCATTTTTAGAGCATCACATTAACTATGTGAATTTCTGATAGGTCTAGATAAACTAATTGATTGTTGAATTCAATTGATTATCTCTTAATTGAATTGTACTAGAAGCATTTTTAATTGATTGCTTTATAGATTTAATTGATTGTTTTTCTTCTATGCAATTACTTATCCCACAGAAAAAAAATTGCTTTAATAAAGAAAATCACTTTTTTCTTTCAATTCTTTAAGAGATTTGCGTAAACTTTCAAAGTTCAATTCACCCCACCTCTTGAACTCAGTCTAAAACTCTTTTCAAAAATGTCTTTTTATAGTTTGTCTTTCCTTTGATTATATCCTTTCGTAACAAGTCTGGCCTTGTACTTTTCCACTTCTCCATTGGCATCACAGTTAGTCTTAAAGACCCATTTGCAACCAACAAATATATACCTAAGAGGTAATTCTACCAAATTTCAAACACCATTCTTCCTCATAGAAGCCAATTGCCAGCCATCCATTGTAAATGATCAGAATTAGAAGTGGCTTCATGAAAAGAAATAGGATCAGTGTCCTCAACAGAATTAAACTCATGTTCCAGTAAATAAACAATATAATCTTTGAACCTAGTAGATTCAGTAGATGTAGAAACTCTTCCTAATCTTCTAGGCGCAAGCTCAATAATAATTGGATTTGGAACACCCCTTTGAACAATATGATCAACATTGGTATCAATAATAGGTCAACAACATCATTATGAACCAAATCAGATGGAATAGTCCCTACAATGGGTGCATTTGGAAAAGGAATATCAACATGCTCCTCTCTGAATTCAACTGTATGTGGTTGCATGATTGAATCATCTCCTAGTTCCCTTCAAGACTGCACGATCAGACTCAATGATTCTGGTAGTGTGATTATTACAATAAAATTTACAACCTCTAGACCCAATGTTATATCCAACAAAAAAGACAGAAATAGTCTTGGGATCAAGTTTCTTAATCTCTAGATTATAGGGTCTAACTTCTGCTTTACAGTCCTATACATGAAAATGTTTTAGAGTAGGTTTCCTTCCTGTCATAAGTTCATAAGGAGTTTTTGAAACACACTTGTTAGGCACATGATTCAAAATGTAAGCAACACTTTACAAGGTTTCTCCCTATAAGAATTTTGTAAGAGTGGAATGATTCAACATACACCTCACCATCTCCATAAGAGTATGATTACGCCTTTTAGCAACACCATTTTTGTTGTGGAGTGTCAAGCATAGTATACATAGCCTCAATACCACATTCTTTTAAGAATCTAACAAAAGGTCCAAGATTCATGCCTGTTTCATCATACCTCCCATAAAATTCACCACCTTTATCTAAATTAACACACCATTTTGTTGTGGAGTGTCAAGCGTAGTATATATAGCCTCATTGCCACATTCTTTTAAGAATCTAACAAAAGGTGTAGGATTCCTTCATGTTTCATCATACCTCCCATAAAATTCACCACCTTTATCTAAATTAACACACTTAATCTTAGCAAAATTTAGTTCAACAACCGCTTTGGCTTCTCTAAAAGAATTCAAAGACTCTGACTTTTCACACAACAAATAAATTCATCCATATCGCAAAAAATCATCAATGAATGTAATAAAGTACCTATATCCTCCAAAGGTAATTGGAGTAATGGGCCCACAAATGTCTGTATAAATTAACTGCAAAACTCCCTCTTTTCTAGAAACATCTATCTTTTTAATTTTTGCAGCAAGTTAACTTCCCCTTATCACAATCAACACATGTGTCAAAATCAGAGAAGTCTAAACTATGAAGAATGTTCTCATTAATTAGCCTTTTCATTCTTTCTTTAGAGATGTGGTCCAACCTCTTATGCCATAACATGGAGGAAGTCTCAATTGCCCTATCACGCTTGCTTCTAACAACACTACAAATGTTTGATTGGCGTTGAACAACAGAAACAAAATCAAGATTTAACTAATACAAACCATTCAACAAAATACCAGATCCAACCAAATTGGGGTCACAGAAAATTTCAATTTTATTGCTACAAAAAACAAATGAAAAACCACATTTAATGGAAATCAAGTTCCTCCTCATGGAAGGTACATAAACAATATCATTTAAAATCAAATCATATCCACCAATTAATTTCAAACTTGCAATTCCAATGTGCTCCACTCTAACATTAACACCATTGTCAACTACAACTAATAACTCTCCATCACTTGGCTTTCTCCTCATTTTGAGTTTCTCTCTTCTTCTCTAGTCAATTTTTGAACTTAAAACAATCTGCTTGCTTATGTTCAAAAACATTACAAAAATTGCACTAGCCTTGGAATTTAGGCTTCAACCTAAATGACTTTTCAACTGTAGAAATAGATGTATGCCCACTCTTTTCACCACTTTTCTTCTTGAATAAAACTTTAGTATTCTTGCCTTTCCAAAAAAACTTTTTCTTCTCAACATTCTTACCCTTCTTCATAGTTTGTTCTTCCTAAGACATAATAAAAATCAATTCACCCACTGATCATTCTTCTTTTTTAGCATTATAAGAAGTCCTCTACATATCAAACTTAGAAGGAAAAGAATCAAGTATCTGTCACACCAAAAAATCCTCCCCTAAAACAACCTTCACGGACTTGGTTTTGTGGTACCAATTAGTGAGCTTGATGGCATGCTCACGAACATCGCTAACACGATGATACTTAGTCTTAGTTAGCAAACTAAGATAGCTTGACTCTTCAATCTTATCAAACTTCTTGAACTTGTTCCCTACGTCTGCCAAAAATTGCTTAGCATTTGTGGCTTCTAGAATATTATCCTTAATAGTCTTCTCCATGCAATGCTTCATGGTCATCAAACATATCTTATTGGAAAGAGTCCATTTGTCATATTGTATCTTCTCTTCAGCAGAAGATGTATCAATAGGAATAGGAGACTCATCTTTAGTGAGAGCAACATCAACACACAGGATTGCTAGGAATAGTTTCACCAATTCAACCCAATCCTCATAATTAGTTCCATTCAGCTTGATCAAGGAACCTATTTGTATAGAAAAAGTTGGAATAGTACATATCAATAATAGCAAATTAACCCATTAAGTTTGTTGAGCTTTCAACCACAACATTATATCCTTTAAGCTAATATTGAGAGGATACTGAAAACATTAAGAATATAAGAAACCATTCACCAAGAATTATGTTAAAAATGAATAAATCGAAGGGTAAGTTTATTATTAATATAAATCTTAATGCAATATAAAAACAATAATGTATAATAGAATAATGTTCTTAACATAATCCATCTTGCGAAGGTGAGATTAAAATTATGTAATACATCCAACAATATTCACAAAATTGATATTTTATCACAAATTTGTCCCGTGAAGGCGAGCTCTCAACCATGAAAAATATCTAACATTATTATCAAGATACATTTACATAAAGTTAATATCGTGATCTAATGCAAGATAAAAGCAGGCCAACACAACTAAACCCCAACTATAACTGGAGACGTTATTCAAATCAGCCAATAGTAGTAAGTACATCAAGTGTACTATGCTGCCTGAAGTGTCCAGCATGAGAAAACTCCTAATATGTGTAAGAATATGTGCTTCGTGTAGTGTGTGACCACATCATCCATAGCGTCATTCAGAAGTTGCTAAAATGTGTTGTCCAACTAAGATAACTTGATGGTGTTTCCTAAGACAAAATTTTGTGGAGGGATGGCTCCAAGCAAATGTCTACATGTTGCGACCAAGTCGTCACCCGTTAATCCAGTCACACAACTTTGCCATCAATTAGAATACTCAATTGTAATGCAACATCCTCTAAAGTGACAATTGCTTTGTCAAGTGGAAGGTGGAACTTATGTGTCTCTGTCCTTCATCTCTCCACTAAGGCAGTCTGATAGAAATCAGCTTTGGCTCATTGCTTGATTTAGAGTTTCACATTTAATGGAGTATGGAGGAGGCAACGAAAGTAATGAATGCAGTGTATAATTCACGGATTGGATGAAGTGATCTAGAGGAAAAATGAGATGTGAGAGAGGTGAGGCCAACTCTCACGAGGTGCCTAGGCTAAACTCAATAGAGAGTTAACCTAGAGATCATCACAAGAATAAGTGAAGCTGAATTTGGACAACATTTCTCTACTCATTCCATGATGAAAAACAATAGGCTAGCACACTTATTTATAGTGCTAGGGTCAACCCGTGGAGCCCAATTTAGAAAATTGAAATTCAAAAATAAAACCCTAGATCTCTAGAAGAGTCAATGAGAGCATGACATGTGGCCTTCATACTTCTAATGCCTCTTCTTCACATTTAACACATGTTTAATATGTTTCTTGCTTTGTGTGTAGCTCCTTGTGCACCAACTTCAAGCCTTGGGCGTTCTAGAGTTTGCATTGGGCTTTAGGAAGCCCAAATGCAACCCCAGATGGACTATATTATCCTATTTTAACCCTATTCTATACATGGCCTAAATACAAGACCCATATTACTCTAAGCTATTCTAAACATTTATATAAGCAAAAGACTTCATCTTGATGCTCCATGATCTCCAAAGTGATCTCTTCAAGGTTGCATTTGGGCTGGAACAGCTAGTGGAAGGCCCAAGCAGACTCAGATGGGCCTAATCTTTTGAAAAACTCTTGATCAACCTTCTAGCTCTTTGTCCTATTTATTCTAAGACTAAGGTGGCGGGTGTCCACATGCTGCGACCAAGTCGCCACACGTTAATTCAGTCACATCTTTGTCATCAATTTGAAGACTGTAATGTAACATCCTCTAAAGTGACAATTACTTCATCAAGTAGAAGGTGGAACGTATGTGTCTCTATCCTCCATCTCCCTACTAAGGCGGTCACTAGGTGATGGTCAATCTCTATATGGATGAAGGTCAATGGGTGACTAAAGTTAGCAATATCCAATAGATTTTTTACTCATGGATCAACAAAGTTGGAATACTTTATCGTCCACATTGCATGTCTTCTAGTTTGAATTGAACGTTTCATTTCCTCTCCAAAGCACCTTTATTACATATTTGTTTTATAAATATTACAAAGACATATAAAAAGGAGTCTTTTGTTATAAGCCATTCATAAATAAAACCTTAAAATAAATAGAAGTTTTGTCTTCTATATGAAAAATTTATTAGAATAATTTAAACAAAATCGTAATAATTTACAATCAACTACAACCATTTATTGATTCCTTAAAAAAGTATTCATTATTTAATAAAATTCATTTAAAATGAAACATTCAGTTATGAATAATGGTATAAAAATTATAACTAAAAATAATTATTTCAAGATTTGAATAGGTGCACTATTTCAAGATTGTATTGAAATATTTAATACGTGCATATTTGGTCATTAGGCTAAAACTTAATTCTATAAGCATTATATTCACAATAATATCTCCACCACAAATTTTCAAGAATAAATTATGTCACTGTATAAAATGTTATTATAAATTATTATTATTATAAAGATTATTATAATAGTAATTACAGTAAAGGTTGTAATAATAATAATAATAATTACCCTAAATGTTATTATAATATTAAGATTTGGAAACTGTTATTATAAGAGAAAGGCTATTATAACTGTAATTACACTAAAGGAACAGGTACTATAATATTAAGGATAAATACGTATACATATATACTAAAAAAGACTTAATTTTTTTTTTCACATATAATTTGAATATTTTCTCGGATACGGTTATGACTTAATTATAAAGTTTATTTTAAAATATCAAAAAATTATGTTTTTTTTTTATAAAATATTTATGAAAGTGATAAATAATTTTCTGAAATTTTATGTTTTAAAACTTTAATTTCTAATTTTTGTAATTTGTTATTTAACTTTTAGTTAACATGAAATTTGTAAATATAATAAGAGTAGTAAATAAGAATTTAAACAAAATATAAAGGGTATTCATATCTATTTCAAAATAAAATAATAATAATAATAATAATAAAGTAAACAAAATAATAGCAGCACATAGTAATCGGTATGTTAAGGAGTTTAATTTTGATTTATTAAGATAAAGACCTACTACAAGCTATAAGCAGACTATATATTCAGAAGTTCTTACAAGAAAATAATAAAAGTTTACATTGTGTCATGTATAAAGATATGATTAATAAAATTTCGAGGTTGATGTTAACAAGATACTCACTGATCAACTTCGTCACCAACCTATGTCTAGTGGTGTGATTGTGACAAGTTTCAAGCTCTAAGACTACCTTTTACGAATGTCATAACTGTTTGTTCATATTGCCATATAGACTTCACCACATTTGTTGCCCCTGTTTACATCATACATAACATTTACAAGGCCTGAGACACAATTTCATCTAATTCGAAATCAATATTATTGGTCTCCTTACACGGTCCAAATTTTATACCCAACCCCCACATGAGACGAAGTAAATCCAGAAGACTAATTACATCTCGAATACATAACACAAAATAGATGAGACGATTCCAAATAAGCCAAGAAAATGTAGTTATTGTCGTAATGAATATCACAATAGGAAAATTGTTCGTATAGACAATAATGTAACCCATTCTAACAATAATATTCCTCATTTTTTTTTTCATTTTAATATTCATGTTTTTTATTTTTTTCCAATTTTACATTTCAACGTTTAATTATATCAAATACTAAATATAATAATTAATACATACTTATTAAATTTTTAATATTTATTTTCAATTTCTTCACAACAATTTTTTATTTCATAAATAATTTAAATCTTTTGTATTAAATATTGAAAACTTAATAATTTAAATCTTTTGTATTAAATATTGAAAACTTATGGTGTGTACAGGAACAGAGACGGCACTAATAGGAGACATATTAAGAAAACAAGAAATCATACTAGCTAAACACAATATTAATAATATAAAAATTGCGTTAGTTGAACATAATTTTATTTAATAATTTAAAAGAAATTGTATGACAGGATAGGACTTCTTAACATGATTTCTTCTTTTCTTAATTGAAATTATCACTAACAAACATAATTTACCTATTTCGATAATAATTTTTTTTATTCATTTTAGATAATATTGATAGAAATTATATCAATTTAAAAAAAAAAAACAACTTATTTTTTCATATAATACTGTTACAAAGTTATAGACCAATTTTATTTTTAAAATGACTAACATATATCCTCTATTTTCTGTGCTTTATAAAATAATAAAAAATAAAAAAAATGTCATATTTTATAGAATCTCCTATATCTTATTATATTTTATTTTTCCATTCAAATAGAACATATATAAAAGAAAGTGATATTTTATAAAATTAGACATTTTTTAAATTTCTTCATGGTTATTTTACTTTTATTTATTTATTAGTTTTTTTATTTTATATTATTTTATCTTGAGATGAACAACTATATTTAAGTTTTTTTTCTCAAATTGTTTATTTTATTTCATCTCGTTTTTCTTCTAACATTTTTTTTTACCAGATTGAGTTGTTATATATATATATATTGGTTTGAATCAGATTAAATTTCTAAAATCTAATCCAATAGTTTTTTTTTTCAATTTCTCTTATTAGATTTGATTAGACTATAAGCATTCTTATAAAAGTATTGATTTTCCATACAGATAAGAGGAATATAAAGAAAAGTAATATTTTTTAAATTAGTCTTCTCTATTCTTTTTCTGATAATAAATATATGAATAATTTTATAATTATTTATTATTTTAAAAATATTTTTTAATGAACAATTATATTTTTTCTTCACATTCTCTTTACTTCCCTTTTTGTATCAGAAATGAATTATTATAGGTATTTGAATCAGATTAAATTTTGAAAATCTAATCCAATACAAAATTTGTCAGATTTTTGGTTATACACACTCTCTCCTTTATGCAATTAATTTATTTGCTGCCTTCCATGTTTCTATTGTTTTCATATCTATTTAATTTTATTAATTTGCTGTCTTCCATGTTTCTATTGTTTTCATATCTATTTAATTTTATTAATCTTAATACACGTGGAATATAGTGCGTGACATGGAACATCTTCAGTTAAGAGTAGATTTTACTATTATTAAATAATAATTTGCATCTTTTACACACGCTTTTTAAATGACTTTTGTAATTAAATATCAATCTTTAAAAACATTATCAAAGATATTTTCATTGAAGTTATCATTTTATGTAAATATAAAAATAATAAAAGAACAATACAATTTAATGATACTAAATACAAAACTCATAAAATCATAATGGTTAAATATATTTTTATATATATTAAAAAAAAGATTTGGCTTTACTCAAATTAATAACATTACTGAATTACTCAAAATTATCAGGTTATGATTTATCCAATCTCATGCTAGGCAAAAAATATATGGTATGGGTAACGCAGGTTAAACATTGTTGTTAGATTCAAAACATTTGATTAACTTCCTCTACGCTCCACCCTCACAGTTGCATGGACCATTTGAATGCAGGTGTGATATACCTTGAGGAATGACCCTGATTCCGACTTATCAACATTTAATATTTTATACACATTATTACATACCAATCATCTCACCTCACAGATCAGGGACATGTTAACTTCATTACATACATTTTTCATTATAGGTTTTATAATGAAATATTATGTTTTCTGGGGATTTCCGAACTGTCAATGTTCACATCGGAAAACATCCATAAAAGCACATGAAGGACCTTACAAGCTCAGATTTCAGTACCGTCTATTAGGCAAGGAAAAAAAACAAATAAAGTGTCTTCTGCCCTCATCTTATTTGGCATCATCCCATAGACTATTTAGCACATAGAAAGTGAGTTTTATCTTGTGAGGTACGCTGATTGCATAATAAACCTTGTTTTTCATAAATATAACGTAATTATATTATAAATACTCTATAATTAATATATATATATATATATATATATATATATATATATATATATATATATATATATATATATATATATTACCATTTACAATATATTCTTTCCGGTGTACACTTCCAGTGTACACTTCCAATATACATTACAACGGTTTCCATGTCGGAGAGTGATAGAAGATATTTCAACAATTTTTTTAATATTAAAAAAATATATTTGTAATATAAAATTAAATAAAATAAATACTAAATTTAAAACATCATACTAACAAATAAGTTGTAATGTTAGCAATTTGGTTAAAATATTGTTGTCTTATTGATTGTTTTGAACGATCAAATGTTGGACAAAGGGACACTTTGTAATATTGTCTCCATGATAGATGCCAGTTTTCTTTTTAAATTGCTATAAAATTTCCTCTTTAGCATAAAATAAGAGGCATCTCATATCCATAAAATTTGAAAAGTAGAATCGTATAATAGAATTCGTCATCCTGTACCAACTAATCATCCTAATCTTATATCCCAGGAGTCACAATGACCCTAAAGAAAGTCCTGTAACAATAATTAAATAATAAGAAAATGGGTGTGGAGACTATTGAGAAGAGTCCCAGGGTACCAAGACTCTGAAGAAAGTCCTGTAACAATAATTAATTAAATAATAAGAAAATGAGTGTGACGACTATTGAGAAGAGGTTTCCCAGGGTAACAAGCCTGTTAGGGGATGAGTAAAATTAGAAAGAAGAAAGTCCCTGAGACGAGTGTCCCAAAGCTCACAAAATCTGAATTTCCAATCAAGTGGTTCAATTGCTTGTGTTCCCAGTCCAGGAGCCCTGTCCTTGGATCCAATGTTCACATCCTCCTTCCAATCCACTACATAGGTAGCAACCCTTCTAAAGAACTTGGCCTTAAACGTCTCCCACACTTGGTACTTATAATGATTTATGACCGCAACAGAAAGAGGCACGTTACGAGATTCAAACCCTTCCCTGAGTTGAAAATGATGCACCACGTTCAGAAGACTAACATCAACCAAATCCGGCCGCACAATTGACTTGTGTCTTTCGGGAGTCCTAAGCCGGCAGGTGTACCCTACGCCCACTCCACGTTTAGGGTGGGTGGTTAATCCGGAAGGACCGAAATTATGACACCCTGTCCTAATCTCCGCAACCGAGTTCCACGACGAGAAATTGGCGACAATTGATCTCAAAAGATTCCGTTGCATTTGGTTGAAGTAGAAAAACTCGTCCACGTCAAAGAACCCCACCCACTTGCATTCCTCTTTGGCTCTTAGTACACAATGCGAAAACCCTGCTTCTTGGCTTTTAACCCAAGGCCATGTAACTCTGCTGATATTGTAACCTTGCCCCTCAAGCTCTCTTACCACCTCATCAATCTCATCGTCGCTGTTGTTATCGTAAATAAACCAACGCTCCACGCCCACCCACGCGTGGTACATAACCCACTCGCGCATCGCACGTGCCTGGTTCCGCACCATCGTGCACGCGCACAGTTCAAACATCTTCTCCTTCAATCTGACCGTTTTTTCACAGCCGCCAATTCTCGCCACGGAGGGGAAGACACCCTCGCCCCGCACGTGACTCACGCTGACGCTTATTCCGCGACCCTTGTCGGGGCTGTTCCGAATACTCTGTGGCAACGCGCACCGCACGACTTCCTGAGCCGCCGAGACCGCTTTCGAGGTTAACCAAAACGCACCGTTTGGAAGTCCGAAGTGGCACCGGAATAAGGTCGCGTCGGAAACCCTGTGCGGCCGGAGGTTTAGCCCTTTAACGAACACCACCACGGTGTCGTTGTCTAGAAAGGCCTCGTACGCTAACTTCTCCCAGTTGTGAGGCGTTGCGCTCACCGGGAACTGGAGGTCCCGGTGATGATGCTGGCTGCGCCAGGTCAAATCGACGGCGGAGAAATTTGTAGCGGGAAGCGGGCAGCGCGCTATGGAGCGGAATTCATCGTAGCGGTCCGTGGAGAGAAGCGGGAGGAGAAGCGGATTGGGTGAAGCGTTGAGGAAGGTGTGGTAGTAGACGCAGTGGAGTTGGTGAGAAGGGAGAATTTTGGTGTTGGAGAGACTGAGAAGGAGGTGATCGGGGAAGAGAATACGGTGGTGCACGTGGAGGGGTATTGGGGGGGTGAGAGTAGAGGGATGAGAGTAAAAGGAGTGGTGTGAGGAGCAGAAGAAGAAGATGAAGAGGAAGAAGGAGAAGTAGAGGAAAAATGATTTTGGCGGCAGCTTGTGTTTCCTCTTGCGGGGTTGTTCTGGTGATGAGTCCATTGGTGTTAGGGTGGAGAAAAGAAAATGAATCCTGCAAGAAGAAAACAGAAACAAAAAGGAATGAATGCATGAATCTCTGCTTACCATAAAACAACAAATTAATTAAGTGTCTTCTCCACTACTCTCCTTTCAGACACGAGGTCCACTCACATTTTGATGGCTGCTTCACATTTTTACGCAAATCCCTCCTTTTGGTAAGAACTATATTTCAATCTTTTCCGTCTCAATCTTTAATTCTATAAAAATACCTTTTCTATTTTTTTTTCTCAATATTTTTTTTTAAGTAAAACTACCTACGCCCTTAATTTCATTCTTTTTACAAAATTTAAGCCGCAAGATCCATGCCATTATTATTTTATTCACAAAATATTCTTAATTATGAGTAATACTTTAAACTCCATAATTAGTCACGACTCATTCATTAAATTAATTTTGGTGAATTGATTAATTCCTTAAAAGAGGGTATTCAAATAGTTATTTGGAAATATTTTATCTTTATGTGTTTCTATAGATACGTGTGGTGTTGCCTTTTCTTCTTAATTAGAATCAAAGTTTTATTTTAGATGTTTGTATGAATCTCTGTAATATGCCAGCTTTTCATTATGTTATAGCATGTGAAAATTCAATTTTAATTTGAGAAAATATTAAAAATACTTAAGAAATATAGTTTAGTACTTTGTTAGGAAGAGACTTACGTTGACAGGATATGCCAAAACAGTCATGCTGTAATTTTCAGTGTTACGTAAGTGTTTGAAATTTATAACTTCTTCAAAATTATATTCAATGATACTGTATATTCTCTAATTTTAAAATGAACATTTTTTTATTATATTTTTGATAAAAGAATATATATTATTTATAATTTTTAAATAGATATTCACATTCATTATATTTTAATAAATTATCTACATTTTTCTTATATTTATGTTGTTTGTAATAAATGATACATATCTCTCTTATACTTTTTTAACAAAGTCACGTTCATATTTTGTTATTATATTTGAAAATATTATACTAATTTAAAAATTAAATAACAAAATATCAAAATTAAAATGTTAAAATATAAAAAATTAAAGAATTATTTATGATAAAAAAATACATTTTATAAGTAAAATAAAAACAGTGAGTATTAATTTATTAAAAATATAAAGAGTATGAGTATATTTATTAAAACCACGAGAAAGATGAATGTTTATTTAAGTGTCATTTTCTTAAAAATATAAGAGATGTAAATATCTATCTTATAATTAGAAAAATATGTAAATGTGAGTTAATAAAAAAATAATTAATTGTATATGAATTGCATATCATGTGCGCATGACATATGTAATTGTTTTATATCTAATTTTTAAAAATCCCTCTCTCTCTCTCTCTCACTATCTCTCTCTCTTTCTCTCTCTCTCTCTATATATATATAACAAAATAAAAATACAAATAATTTTCAATATTTTTTAATATCAACATAAAATATATTAAACAAAGATTGAAGAAAAAATTTATTCAAACTTGTATACTTGTTGAATCACAAACTATGGCGACATTTAATTATCCACACAATCAGGGTTTGGGTTTTCATTATCAAATACTTATAAGACAACTTATTACTCAATATATAACCCTCCGGTATTGACTACATTTAGAATACTCAAGCAAACAATCTTAAATAAAAAAAATATATATAAAAAATAATCCGACATAAGAAAGATAAACTTTTCTTTGATGAGTCCCTTAAACTCCTTTATAAAGATTATAGTTTCTCTTAAACACTTTGATGCACAATAATAATCTTCTAAGAAAATATAGAAAAATGACTTGAAGTATTTTTGAAGGGAAATTAATTCTAATTGTAATGCATCTTGTATTTTGAAGTTCTCTGTTTACAAATTAAAAGAATAATTATTCAATTATTAATTAACTTAAATAAATTATATTTTTGTTCGCATTTAAAATATACTTTAATAAAATTTGAATATTTTGAGATAATCAATTATACACTAAATCAACATTTATCAAAATATCAAATAATCCATTAATCCAAATGAATAAAAATATTTAAAAATAATCAATTATTTACAAATATTAAAAAAATATTTATCAATAAAGATATACTTTAATCAATTAACACTACAAGAAATTGTTATTCAAACAACAATTATATTTTCTTTAAATCCAAATTCAATTTTGAATTTTCGCCTAAGTTATTTTCTGACAAGTTTGACATGAGAGGTAATAATAATTCTGTTACACTAATAAACCTCTATGCAAGTATATACATACATTCAAACATCAAATTAAAAAAAGAAAAGTACGAAAACACCTTAGAATGTATTAATATTTCTAAACTATTACAAATATCTGCATCATCAAAAACATATATTAACTCTTCATCTATACCATTATATAAAGAAATCATTTTTTAATTAAACAATTTTACTCTTTAATAGATAAAAAATAATTTATTAATTTATTTTAATTATTTATTTAATAAAATCTATACCATTATCATCTTTTAATTGTACAATTTTTATCTTTTAACAAATAAAAATAATTTATTTATTTTAAATAATTAATTTATTAAATAAAATAAATAATTGAATATTTTTTTATATTTTAAATAAATATATAAATAACTTCTCTTTTTAAAAATAATAATGATATAATTTTTAATATTAATTTTATATAATTATATATATATATATTAACTTTTATTATTTTTATTTATTAATTGATCATTCATGAAAAGAATAAAATTTTAGTGAAATAAAAATGTGATTAGGCATGCGCTCTTGCACATTATTTTCACTAGTTAATATAGAAAATATATTGCAGAATTAGTTTTTATAGTTAACATATTGTAATATTAGTATTTATAGTTAATATGTTCATTTAATTTTTTTATTTATAATTAATATTTTTATATAATATTCCATATAAGTAATTTTTTTTTAATTTTATTGATATTTTATTTACTTTTTTACATTAACTTTTATTTAAGTATATAATCGATATATCCTATAACTATATACTAGAAGTTTGACTATGCCCCGTATAACATCAATCGAGAAAATTTCAAGTACACTATCCGTTTAGAATGTGTCAGGTACACTTGCAACTCTTACATGAAAGTAGTACGTGAGACACAGTTTAATAAAACAATTAATTACACTTTTGGTTTTTCTAGTCTAGGGTTGAGTGATTTTGTTTTTGTTTTAGTTTTAATGGCTCAATTTTAATTCATATTATCATTCCATTTTTAACAAACCTACAGACATGAAAAAAAATCTATATTAAAATTGTGATATTAATTATTTATATTTTTTAAAACAAAATAATTTAATTTAGAAACTAAATAAATTATGAAATACGTTAAACAGTTGACTAAAATAATAGAAAATCATTGTCCAACTTGAAACATTTTGACTAATTGGATTGCTGGCTGATTAAAATGGTAAAAAAATGGATGATAAGTTAATGGTGAGCCTAGAATTATTCACCTTTCATGGTGTGGATAAAAAGATCAAACAACTAAAGCTAAAGACAAAAGTATCCTTTCCAATTATTTGATCTTACAATTAAAAACTAAGAAACCCAAATTTGTTTGGATAATTGTAAACCCCACTTCCACTCTTTTCTTTTTCATTCTTATCTATCATCTTCGCTATTAAATTTTCTTTTTACTTTTCAAAATTTTTCCTCCAATCTTTTATTTTTTTAGAATCTGATTTATGAATAATAGTATTAAGAAGTTAAACGATAATTTTCAATCAATCGGACTTTCAAAGCGAATGAAAATCTGATTATGCATAACAGTATTAAGAAGTTAAAAGGATAATTTTCAATCAATCGGACTTTCAAATAAAATTTTCATTCTCTTTTCAATTTGTTCTTAATACCAGTGGGGTCTCTTTGAAAAAAAATGATATTTCAACTTAATTAAACTTATACTGAAAATTTTATTATGTTTGAATACTTTGATTTAAGTCTCTAGATTTTAAATAGTCTTTTGCTGGTTAGAAATTACTTTGGAGAAAGGAATTACATATGTAAAAAACATAAATAAACATCCTTTTATATGAACATAAAAAAAACATTTTTTTATAATTATTTTCACATAAGGAAATTAATCCTATACCTATTTTTCTATTTTAATATGGTATCTAGAGCTTAGGATTAGGGTTAATTTTTTTTTTTTCGGTGAACCCACTGTTCACCATCTTATTCAGTTGCCTCCGTCGTCGCTGCCGTAACCTTTGTCGCTGCTGCCGTCGCCGCTGCCGCCGATTAGGTCGGTGACACCACCATCAAGAGTGCCTCATCCAGGTGATTACTGTGCCTTTGAAATCGCGGCAATCGGAGCACCGATGCCTGCAGTGGTCGTTTTCGTTCTGATCACCATCACCGTTGCCGTCGCGCGTGGCGGCACGTCTAGCGACTTTTCCGGCGGCAATTATCGCCGTTGTGATCGTCGTCCTACAAGCATTTTGGATTTGTCCTCATTATTTTGATCGGAGCACATTTGAATTTCGTGTTTTTTCTCTCTCCTCCATGGATTCTTCTGCAACTACCAACGCCTCTTGTATTGCCTCCTCTACTTTCCCTATACTGGATCACTATACTAATTACGTCAATGTTCATTTGTCAATTGACAAATTAGATGGTAAAAATTATGATACTTGGGCTTCGGATATTAGGTTATGGCTTAAGAGTCAAGGCTACGTTGATCATCTTACAACGTCTGTTGCTAATGTTCCTGAGAATGAGGTTTCTCGTTGGTAAAAAATTGATGCTCAATTATGCATGGTTCTCAAATCAACCATTCACTCGTCTCTTAAACAAATTTTTCGCTCTTATGAGACGTGTTCAGAAATTTGGGAGCATGCCAAATTATTATATACCAATGATACTCAACGTCTTTATGGAGTATGTCAAAATCTCCTTCATGTTGTTGCTTCCAAATGTATTGATGGTACAATGTTTGAGTATCTAGGTAAAATTCATGCTCTTTTTCATGATTTTAATGAATTGTTGCCTCCTGCATCCACTCCGTCTCAAGAGATAGCGCAACGGTCCAAGTTTTTCATGTTGTTAGCCTTATATGGACTTCTTGATGATTATTCTCCTATTTGTGATCAGATTTTGGGATCTCCTGTTGTGCCCACCCTTACTTATACTTCTTCCACCCTTATACGTGTACCAGATAAATCCCACATTGATATATCTACTTCAGGTGATGACTCTTCTGCTTTAGTATCTCAACGTGATGACCGCACTCGTTCTCAGAAGCCGAACAAAGGGCGTCATAAATGTGACCATTGTGGCAAACTTGTCCACAAAATTGACAGGTGTTATGCCTTACATGGCCATCCTCCTAAAACTGTTGCGGTTGTCCAAGCAACTCTTGTTCCACCTTCTACCATGGATTCTACTTCATCTGATATCTCAGGTCCACCGACTATTTTCAATGACTTTCTTAAATGGTATGAGGATCGTCAGAACTCTGGTTCCACTGCATCTGTTCTCTTTTGCTGGGCTCACCCACTCAAATTCTGTTGGTCATTGGGTTCTAGACTCAGGTCCCACAGATCATATTACTGGTAATAAATCCTTTTTCTCTTCTTTGTCCACCTCTGGTCATTTACCCTCCATCACCATGGCCAATGGTTTTAAGGTCTCATCCCATGGTGTTGGTACTGTTCATCTTTTCCCTTCTTTGCCTATTGACAATGTTCTTTATGTCCCTGGGTCACATTTTAATTTATTATCTATTAATCGTCTCACTCGTTCTCTTGATTGTATTATTTCTTTTACCAAATATTCTATTTGTTTACAGGACCGGAGTTCGGGGCGGATGATTGACACCGGATGTGAGTCTCATGGTCTTTACTGTTTACGAACATCTGCTCATGTTGGCATGGTCATGGACTCTCCATCTCTTCTTCATGCTCAGTTAGGAAATCCTAGTCTTGCCAAGATGCAGCAACTTGTTCCAAGTTTATCTAAGTTGTCCAGTTTGTCCTATGAGTCGTGTCTTTTAGGGAAACATAGTCGCAATTCTTTTCCTAGTAGTGTCTCTCAACGTGCTTCGTCCCCTTTTGCCTTAGTTCACTCTGACATTTGGGGACCAAGTCGTCTTAAGTCGAATTTCTATGCAGGATTTGTGTCACAAGATTTTGATTTCTATGCAGGATTTGTGTTTTCTTTAAAAATTGTTTAAGTGTTTGAAGTTGAGTGTTATTTGAGTTTTGGTTAATATATGATTGTTTTTACGTTTTTACGTTTTTGAACCTTTATTGTTTCATTTTTTTGGTGCCTTGAATACAGTTCACGTTTTCTTCATTTTTCCATTCTCGTTTCTTCTTCATCTTGTTTATTCGCTTTTATGGAAGGCTAATTCGTTTTGATTATCCTCTTGATTGAGATTGCGGAAAAGGTTTGAGGTTCTGTGCTTAATCATCTCGCCTCTTAACTATCATCTATTTCATTTTTTTACCCACTGTTTTCACTGGACTGTTCATGCTTAATGACGGGAAATATGATCTATTGGGTTACGATGAATGGGTTGTGCGAACTCTTGCTTGCATAAATAAACTCGCTCTAATTTTCGCTTAGTCAATTAGTTAGGGTTGAAATAAGGGTTGGGCATCAATACGAATTTCCACAACCAATGATAACTGAACTGCAGTCGAAATTAAGGGGATAATCTGTTTTTAATCATTGGTTTAAATTTCGTAGTTAAATACTATTTTGTTGAAATCTATCTAACCTCCTCCCCCCTTTTCAGTGTGTTTTCATCATTTGGTAGAGAATTAGGTCCTTGGGAAATGACCCAGGAGTCACTTCCTAGTACTACACTTTACTCAGATTATTTGACCGGATACGGCTTTGATCACTCATACATTATCCGGTGTTCAACCCTTTAGACGTTAACTCTAATACCAATTATTAAAATTAGGAAAATCACAATAAAGAAGGATTGAATTGTTATTTAATTAATTCTTAACAAAACCTTTTGTAAATTAATGATTTAATTAATGGTGCTAAGAACATGATCTAATTCGTAAATCAATCAGACTAAAAGTCTTTCATCTAATGTGTCATCTTAGATACGCTTTGCAAACTTCTTTAAATCATTAGTTTGAATATTTTCTTATTATTCTAACTAAAGAGCAGACTATGATTCTTTCATCTGATAAATAATACCTAATGCTTATTTTACCTAAGGAGGTTTGTTAAGAAGAGCATATTGTTAGCAAAATTTGCTATATGGCAAGTTCACCAGTCGCAGTGTAGTAAGTAATAAAATTATCGTTCTTCTCAAAGGATTTGTGTAATACAAAACAATTTAAATAGTTATAATTAATCCAGAATCAAAAACAATTCCATAATTTGATGTATTATGCAGAAATTTAAAATAACAATTGAAAGAATATTTTGTATTTTATATAACAATAATATGATGAACTTGCTAGGGTTATATCTCACCAATCTTCACTCCCATGCATAACAAAATTTATCTTCTTTTCTATCAATAATCAATGTCAACCCACAATATGACTCAAACCTGATTCCTCAACAAATAAGCTTAGGGATTATCTATTAACAGTCAATCCCTTAATCAATTGTATAGATGAATCTTTAATTAACACAAGGATCTTAACGAAACAAATGAATCACGCTTTATTCCTAGACACGAGCTTTAATCCGATAAATTAATTCAATTTTAGATTCAAAAGATATTTTCTAATACTCTTAAGAATCAATATTCAAGTTATGGATTTGCACAATAAGCATGAGCATATAATTAATATACTGATATATTGAAAGAAAAACATTTATGATAAGACATAAAATAAACCCAAATAAAATTACATGAGAGTTCAAAAATGTTTAACCTAACCCCAACAACGAGTGATTTAGCACCTCATAGGCATGAGAAAACCAAACATTACAAGAAGAATGATGTAATAAGAAGATTAATCTAAATGAACCCTAAGAATGGCTCTAAAAGTGAATTTCATTATCAGCTTTAGCAAAAGATGTCTAACCCTAACTCCAAAAGCTTATCAAATAAGATTTAAAAATCGACGCTCACTCCCGGCCCAGATCAGCTGCGTCGGGTGCTACTGGATTCTTTTATTGTTTTAGTTCTAGAGCCAAACCTGCTATGGGCGCATGTATCCTATGTCAAACACATTTCCATTTGCTTGCTCTTGGGTTTTCCTAAGTCGGGCTCATGTGGCTGAATCGAGCTTGGCTTTATTTTCCCACTTTTGCTTCTTTTTTCCACTTCTTCAAGGCTTCAATCTCTTTCTTCTCATCCAATGTTTTCCTGTTCAATTTCACCAAAAATAGCTTGAATTAGTATCAAAATCATTAATTTGACTCAAATCAATTATTAACAAAACTAAATAAATTGAGGACTAAACAAGTTCTGAGCGTAGAAAGAGTTGATTTTTGTCATAAAAATGGATCAATAATATCATATAAATTGGCTCTATCAAACTCTCCCAAACTTAGCACATTGCTTGTCCTCAAGCAAAGGTAACTTGGCATATACAAAATTTATTCCACAATAAAAAATTTCAAAACCAATTCACTAATCACATCAAAATTAATCAAGTATGCTTATTCTCAAATCACTTCATGAATGAACAATTGTATCTCAAATTTTCAGTCATGGTATTCAAATGCAATTGTAACAGAAAATACACAACTCTCAAGCTCACCACAAGTGTTTCACTCAACTATTTCAATCTCTCAAAATGTATGTTTCTCTCATCTATCACTAATTTCCACAATTCAACTTTGTATTTTTATTTCAAGAGTCAAAATCTTCAAAACATGCAACATCACAAGGACTTTTGCTGGCTTGTAATTTGGCTGGGCTAAGAAGAAAAACTGATTTTTCTGGATAATCAAACAGTTCAAGTATAGAGAGAAATTAAATCAATCAATGAATCCAAATTTGTCTTATCATCTATATTTTCAATCCAACCCAATTCTTATCTTTTTTTCCCCAAAACTTATTTATTTCAATATATATATTTTTTTCGAACGTATTTATTTAAATTTTTTTATATGCCCGTCACCTTTCTTTTATCATATATTCTCCCTCAAACTCGAATTATACTAAGTTTCTAATATTTGTTCTACTAATTTAAAGCAAGGAAGTCAAACAAACCTAATAGTTTCAAGGATGGGAACAATATCTTTTAGAAGGATCACAAACATACAATGATTTATTCACTCAAAAAGGTTAGCTATTTGGATCTAACTAATTAAGGTAAACAACAAAAATGACCTTGATCATATGTCAAATGTAATTGAATAATAAACAAAGAAACTCAAGCAAAATCAATTATGAATAATCAGTGATAATACTTACTTGAATGACTTTGAAGCTCAAATTCTCACTGGGTATATTGTCAATGCATTTCCAATCACAATAATACAAGAGAAAAACCACAACACAAATTCTCAAGAACAACTAATTTCATTCATAAGTCTCAGTGAAAAGGCACACACTCAATTAAATCATCAGTGATCAATTACCTACTTCACATAATTTAACATCGCTTCATAACAATTATCAAACTACCTTCATCCTTGTTTACAAAACAAAAAAAAAGGCAAAGAAAAATAGAAAATAACATAAAAGAAATTACAAACGAAACAAAATAAAATAAAAGAAAAAGAAAAAAGAAAAAATTTCATCCCAAGATGTTTTTGAAGATCTGATCTTCTTCATCTGCTTCGTCATCTTCAGTTTCACCTCCCCCTCCAAATTGGCCATTGTCTCCAGGCCAATTAACATATGCTATGAATTCCTCAAATGAGGGCAAATGACATGTAGGTGCAGACCCTGATCCATGCAAAGTGAGGTCCCTGAGAGTATCCATGATCATGTCTAAGCTATAAACATAGCTTGCATCGAGGCATCAAAGAGATCCATGTTCAAAACTATACCCTGATGAACTCTCCCTCTTAGAGGTGGTGTTGGTGCCACATGTCATTCTCTCACTATGCAATATCTATTGATATAACTTATATCAATAGGTTGTCTCAACCTTTCAAAAAGCGAGAGTGAGACATCTATCACATCTCTCTTGCATAGATGTGAGATAAGGGAGTGGTGTCCTAGACCTACTATTGTTCCATAAGTGTTGGCACATTGATGAATCTCCAATTCTATGTGTCTTCCTATATTCATTAACTTTTGAATCATAATAGAATATAGGATCTTCGATCTCGACTCAGTCACATCTGATACATGGGAAGTAGGAGAGATATTAGAATGACTAAAAGTCTCCCAAACTCTTGCCAAGGAATTTAGATAAGTCCTCTTGATATGCAATGGAAGTTGTTCCATGTTTCTCACAATGGTGCCTCCAAGAAAACACAAAATCCTCAAATATCTTCCACACTGTATCTTCCTCTAATGGATCTTGAAAACTCACAAGGTTCATTTCCTTCATTAATTCCCAAGAAGGTATTGATAGCAGCAACATAAGAAAGAACCATCTCCCCCTAACATAAAACTCCTTAAGAACTGCAATGTTTACAGGATTTGGGTAAGCTCCCATTCTTGCCCAGTTCCTCCTTCTCAACTCTTCTTGAAATTCTACAACTTCCTCAGGACCCAATCTAACCTTTCTCTCCATAATCAATCTCTTATTCTTCATAAAAGAAAATTGCCTCTCATGAAGTGGAGATGGGAACTTCTCAAAATACATTTGCCCTTTCTTTTCTAGCCCCTAGAAGATTGCCCTTCAACATGTCTAGATTTCTCAAATGAGATGTCATTTGCACAATCCAACAAACATCTAAGAGTAATAAATGATCATCAATCTTCACTCTCATGCATAACAAAATTATAAATAATCAATATCAACCCACAATATTACTCAAACTTGATTCCTCGGCAAATGAGCCTAAGGATTATGTATTATCTAGAAATTCCTTAATAAATCATATAGATGAATCTTGCATTCACACAAAGATCTTAATGACAACAAATAAATCACGTTCTATTCCTAGACAGGAACTTTCATCCGATAAATTAATTTAGTTATAGATTCAAAAGATATTTTCCAATACTCTTAAGAATTAATAACCGAGTTATGGATTCTCATAACAAACATAAGAATAGAATTAACATACTAATATATTGAAAGAAAAAAATTTATGATAAGACATAAAATAATCCCAAATATGATTACATGAGAGATCATAAAGGTTTAACCTTACCCCTACAACGAGTGATTTAGCTCCTTAAAGGCATGAGGAAACCAAACATTGCAAGAAGAATGATGGAATAAGAAGATTACTTCAAATAAACCATCCAAAATGAAGAAGTTTTAGAGTGGATGCCAAGCCAGGCTTATGTTGTTGAGCCCGATGCATTTTAGAGACATTACTCTCGAGAGTTGTCGTGCCCACATACATCACCTAAGCCTGACACATTTCAGAGACATTGCTCCTTCAAGTTGTCGTCCCCAGTGCAACATGACTCGCGCCTGGTGTGGATGTCGTTTCTCTTCAATTGATTTTCTTGGTTTTCATTATTGAAAGATCTTGGCTTGGGGACCAAAACCAATCTAGAGGAGAGGGAGAGATAAACAGATGATGTTGTAGGAAAGGAGCAATTTGTAGAAGGATTTAGAAGATTGAGGGAGTTTTTTTTTTTTTTTTTTTTTTTTTTTTAGTTTTGTAAATAATTGGGAACTTGGCTAGATAACTGTTATGATACAATGATGGATGATTTGAACTAAGTAACTGATCATTTATGATAAATAGTGTTTGTGCTTTTCATCGAGATTAGTGAATGAATAAATTATTCTTGTGAATTGAAGTTGTGGTTATTCTTTTGTATTCTTGTCATTAACAATATACGCTAGTTTGATTTTGAGCTTCAAAGTCATTCAAGTAAGCATTATCACTGCTTATTCATAATTGATTTTTCTTGAGTTTCTTTGCTGATTGTTCAATTGCATGTGACATATGATCAATGCCATTTTTTCTTTTATCTTTATAGCTAGAGCTAAATAGCCAACCTTTTGTTTGAATAAAAGCCTTGTACCCTTTTTAAGCGTTTGAAAAGATATTGTTTTTCATCCTTGAAACTGCTAGCTTTGTTTGACTACCTTACTTTAAGTTAGGAGATTAGGAACTTAGTATCATGCCAGTTTGAGGGAGAATATTAAAAAAAATAGAAGGAGATATAAAGAGATCAAAGGTTGTGTTTCTTTCAAATTATAATAATAATTATAATAATAATAATTATAATAATAATAAATAAATTAGATATTGAAATAAATAAGTTTGTGGGAAAATGTTGCTAATTGGTTTGGATTGAAAAGAGGGTAGAGATTTCTGAATTCATTGATTGATATCATTGCTCTCTTTGCTTGAAGTGTTTTGATTATCTAGAAAAACTATTTTTTTCTTCTTACTGAGCCACATTACAAGCGAATAAAAGTCCTTGTTATGTTGCATGCTTTTGAAATTTTTGGGGTCTTGAAATAAAAAAGCAAAGTTAAGTTATGGGAATTAGTGAAATACTTTTGGCGAGTTGTGTTGAAAGTTGTATGCATTTTCTGTTACAGTTACATTAGAGTGTCACAACTGAGATTTGATGAGGTATAATTATTCATTCATGAGTTGATGAGAGGAGAAGCATGCTTGATTGAATTCTAATGTGATCGGTGAATTGGTTCTGAGTTGTTATATCATTGTGGAGTAATTATGCATCCGTGCCAAGTTACCTTAGCTTGAGGACAAGCAAGGTTTTAAATTTGGGAGGGCTTGATAAAGTTGCTTTATATGATATTATTGGACTATTTTTTAGGACAAAATCAACTCTTTCCACGTTTAAAATCTGCTTAGTTCTCAATTTTATTTGTTTCTTTTAATAATTAATTATGAGAGTCATGAAAAAGGATTTAATTGCTAATTAATGATATTTTGATTGAATTTAAGCAGAAAAGAATTGGATTAGAAGAAGGAGGATTGAAGCCTTAAATAAGTGAGAGAAAGGAGCAAAATTTGGTAAAAGAAGCCAAGCCCGACTTTGCAAACCTGAGTTTGGTGCTAGAGAACTTGAGAGCAAGGGCAGAGAAATACGTCTAACGCAGAAGACTTGGGCTTGACATTGGTTAGGCTTCAGAGCTTGGATTTGTAACAGAATCCAATTGAGTTGAGCCCAGCGCGAGTGTCAAGTTTGAAATTTTATTTGATAGTTGGTTGCACTAAGGTTAGGCATATTTGGGTATTGTAGATCAAAAATCATTCTTGGGAGGCATTCTTAGGATTTCTTGTGGATTTTTCTTCTTATTCCATTATTCTTTTGTAACGTTTAGTATTCTCATGTCTATGAGCAGCTAAATTCTCTATTATTGGGGTTAGGTTAAACCTTTTCTAAACTCTCATGTAATCGTTATGTTGTTCATATTTATGTCTTTTCTTTCAATGAATTAGTATTTTAATTTTGCAGTTTATTGCCTATTGTGTTGATTTGTGACCTGATAATTGATTCCCACGGTATTGAAAAATATCTTTCGTAATTAGTGAGATGCGCTATTAAACGTGCCCCAAATTAAACTAGGAAGCTAAATTTGTAGTATAGCTAACCTAGGTCATTCTTCCCAAAGACTACTCAGTCGTTCTTTTAAAATAATTTAGGGGTTTTAATGAAATAATTAAATTTAATAAAAATAGAATTTCAAACAGATTAAAGAGATTTTAAAGAGATTAAATAAATGCAAGTAATAAAATAAAAGCAGAATTTTAAACAGATTAAATAAATTTAAGTAATAAAATAAAATAGAATTTTAAACAAATTAAATAAATGCAAGTAATAAAATAAAAACAAATTTTTAAACAGATTAAATAAATTCAAGTAATAAAATAAAAACAAAATTTTAAACAGATTAAATAAATGCATGTAATAAAATAAAAACAAAATTTTAAACAGATTAAATAAATTCAAACAATAAAAACCAACCCGACCTCTATTCGGCTCTCCCAAATACCTCACTGTTCCTAAAGAAAATCTAAATTAGATCGAGATCTCTACATCTATTTCATTCCGAACACCCCACAATCGTGGAACATCTCGCTGAATACACAATATGATGAACAATTGCAATCGTGTACTCAGGATTAAGAAATGGGAGAGCACTTGAAGATCGGATTGAACAAAACAATTAGCCACTCATAATCACGATTGGCACAACAAGACGGAAAAATGAATGTAAAACACTGAAAAGAGAAAGAAAGGAGAAAAAGAAAAGTTGTATTTAATTTGTTAGCAACAAGGCTAAGCACCTGATTTGATGAAGTCAATATTGTGAGCACCAAGGCTTAGCATATGAAGCTGATGAAGACTACCTCATGAAGGATCTGTTGGAACCAACCTGGACCAGAATTATTCAAGTGAAGACTTTGTACCAACATGAAGATAGTTGGGTGTTTAGGTCTTGGTCCTTAGTTGGGTTTGTGTGTTGGTGATTGGCTTAGTCCTAAATCACTTGTGGCATGGTTCATCACTTTTGAGGTGTTAAAAAGATTCACAAAGATTTTTATTAAAACTCTTTTTAATAAAAATAACCCAAAATGTTTTTGTTGGAAAAAGGTTTTCAATCGATTGAATTTCCAAAACAATCGATTGAATGTGACAGTTATTTCTGTTACAACAGAAATACAGTTATTTTTGTTACAACAGAAATACAGTTATAGCTGTTACAACTGAAAACTTTGACTGGGTCAAACTAACGGTCAAATTCAATCGATTGAATGGTTTGTTCAATTAATTGAATTTTGACAGCTAACCAGTTTTTAAAACTGATTTTGGGTATTTAAAGGAATGAGAATCATCACTTTCAGGATTATCAAAACAAATACTTTCGAAAAGCATTCCTTGAGTTTTACTAAGAGAGATATTGCCCCTTTTGTGCGATCATCATTTTTACAAAGCTTTTCAAATCAAGAAACCTCCAAGAACATCTTTGAAGCATCCTTGAAGTGAGGTTCTTGCTACTTTAGTTCTGGACCAAAGCTAAGTCTTCTACACCTGAGGTGTGGGTTTACTGCTGGGAGCAGTTTGTAACTTGCTGGGAGCAAGGGTTGTAAACTGATCTTGTGATCTGTTTTAGTGGAAATCTTTGCTAGTTTGCAAAGGACTGGACGTAGCCCTTGTGGAAGGGTGAACCAGGATAAAAATTC
>Ga0209700_103096_pt1 | contig 32456 bp, 17 predicted proteins | sample SiratroredBW_FD_187528 | JGI IMG/M metagenome (GOLD analysis project Ga0209700, IMG submission 187528) | Root nodule microbial communities of legume samples collected from California, USA - Siratro red BW (SPAdes) (version 2) | ecosystem: Host-associated > Plants > Roots > Nodule | place: USA...
TATAAGATATGAAAATACGGATATATATAATATATAATTATGAATTACATAAAAGATCAGTCAAATATAAAAAAAATAACCTAATTCATGTATTTAAATTTTTTTTAATATATATATATATATATAATTTAATTATTCTTAATTATATATATGATTTATTTCTCATGATTCACCCCACGTTATTGCGTTGGCACAGTTATGAATCTCATATTTACGATTACTTATTCATGAAAGAATGAATATAAATGAGAGAGATACCTGAGATGCAAGGAGAACAGCATCTTTGTTGAGATAGAGAGTGAAATGACTGGAAAGACTAAAACTCCCAGTAAGCCATTTTCCAGCAGGAACATAGAGCAGTGCCCCCCCTTTAGAAGCATACTCACTCAGATGACTCATTGCAGACTTGAAGGCCTTTGTATTTGACGTCTTTCCATCTCCAACACCACCATAATCCGTCAATGAAGCACTGTAAGCCCTGCAAGTTATAGCTTGGTACTCGTATGAAGTGCCAACAGTTTCGGATTTTCTGCTCTCAGCTACCTCTGAGCTTAGCAGTGTCACCAAAAGAACAGCACAAACCAATCTAATTACCTGTAAAACAAAGCACCCCTTTAGAAAAAAAATGCTGAAAATAAAGGTATATATGTATACATGTAATTCTATAACATAAAACATAATACCCTTAGGAAAAAAAAAAAATGTAGAAAAAAAGGTATAAACATATATATGATGTGCAGAGCAGAAAAATATTGCATGGTATATTAAACCAGCATGCTACTTAGAATGACAAAGGAAAGAGGGCCTCGCTTTTACCTTCATTTGAGCTTTCCACATGAGCTAAGGCACTTTGGTAAAATTTTTAGGCAATGTGTGTCAACTATTTTTTGGGGGAAGTTTTGTGAAGCTAACACATGAATTCTGGAAGTTCGAAAGGCTGATGTTTATTCATAGATTAGACAATTATTATTTTGGTGTCTAAAAGGTTAACCAAGAGTCAGTTATTTTAGTTTTTCAAAAATAAAATTCCTTTCAAGTTTGGGAATCTTCAACTGTTCTATGCTATAATTTATACTTCAATTGCGGTTAGTTAATATATTAACTAAAATGTTTTTGTTAAACATTAAGTGGCATGTAAAATATGTTTTTTCCACCTCCTACCTAAGAATCGCCTCCTCTATGCATGCTTTTTATTCCTCAGTTTCTACTTCTCCCATTTTATGTTGTAACTCGTATCTTTGGTTCTACGTACCTAATTTGTTGTAGGTATCTGAATCTTTTTTAAGAACCAACATTATTATGTCATATGGGTATTCATGAAAGTGGTGAAAAATACCCATCAGTACTTATATTGAAAGCTCATTAAAAAATGGTATTGACAATATATAGCTAGACTCATATCTCATCAATTTTATTAAATTGAAACCAATGAACTGAGTACTTTATAACTATTATATTATTATTATTATGAAATAATTAATATTTCAGCGTAATAAATACATAAAGTGCACAGAAAGTTAAGAAAAAAACATATAGAAGGAAAGTAAATTTGACAATTATAGAATGAGAAATTAAGAACAATGAGTTTTAAGACATATAAAACAAGGAAACAAAATACAAAACATCCAGATATATACTTGTAATTTTCTTAGGAGGGTGTATTTCCAGATTATCACTTGAAGGAACTGGACAACTTACAGCGCATGGCAAAGTTAGATCCTATTGGCACGGTCAGCATATATCAGATGTTGGTTAACTGTGTCATTTAAGATTTTTATATAGTGTGTTGTGCTGGTTTGTGTTTGAATTATGGTAAATGTAGCATTTTGACGTGAACACAACATAGAGTTACTTATGTGCATAACAGCAGGGACATGTCTCAATTGCCTCACTTTTATTATATCTGTTCTTTGCTCATAAAAGAACATAAAAAACAAGGCAATGCTACTTTTGTACTCTCTTAAGTTTACTTGTCATGCATATATAGAACTATTAAAATCCTTTCCGGCCTAGAGCAGTGCAACTCAGGAAGATCATCTTTTCCCGCCTTTCCAGATTTGTTTCTTGGATAAAACAAAATGTATTGATGATGGACTGCAATATAATAACTCATTCAAACATTTTCAAATGTAACCTTATAATAAAATTTAGCCTTTCAACATTCTTGATAATATTTTTCTTTTGATTTTGACGTTGTATTGTGGATGACAAAGCGCTGAGAAGGATAGCACTGGAAACAAAAGCAGGTGGCTATATATTCGAATGCTGCACTAACAATACATGGGAACGTTTAAGTTTAATTATAAGGTAGATTCCATAAATTGTGCTAGTACATTTCATTTACATCCCATGCATAAACGTTGGTAGGCATTTCTTAGTTATCAGACTGGTAATCAATAAGTAGCGGCATATATATACATTCTCTATAACTTTGTTTGGATTGGTTTCTTCTTTTGAGGAAAAAGCAAAACTCATATACTAATTAGACCAAACACACGAGCTCACTAAAAACAAAGCTAATGTAATAATTAGATCAAACACACGAGCTCACTAAAAACAAAGTTAATGTAATAATTAGATCAAACACACGAGCTCACTAAAAACAAAGCTAATGTAATAATTAGATCAAACACACGAGCTCACTAAAATCAAAGCTCATGTAATAATTAGACTAAACACACGAGCTCTCATGATTTTGAGTGATCCTAGATATATAGGAAAAGGAAAATGTAGGAGATTTGACTGTATGCAGCATTATATATATAGATAGATAGATATAGATATAGATAGATAGATTGATTGGTAGATATAGATACATTGATACTTCATCTTTCAGCTTATCGCATCCCGAGATCCCATGAATGTATAATCAAAGAATATGTTAGCAGATGCCTTTACATTTTTACTTCTTTATAGCAAAATTTTTCCTAGTTGTTTTTATCACTCAATATCTTCACATGATTCATTCATACGCAAGAAAGGTAAAGTAGTATATCTTGAACCAAAATTACGAGATTTAAAGTGAAGGATTGATATATGCAAATATATTTTAAAGTAATCACATCTTTAAATTATTATCAAATATTATCATAAAAAATTAAAGTAAAGAATGGTAAAATGTTGAAATCACTTTTTCTTTCGATTAAAATAAGAACAAAGAATAAAGTGTATATAGTGTTTGTTAGTCTATTATATTTGTTCGAGGTAATAACATTATATACATCAGTAATTAATAAGGTTTTTTTACGACAAAAAATAAAATGAATTAATTAGGTAATTTCTAAAATGTACGAGTTTTTTTTATTAACCAAATAGTAATTCCAAGTGTACTCTTAAATAGCAAATCACAAAAAAAAAAAAAAAAAAAAAAAAAAAAAAAAAAAAAAAAAAAAAAAAAAAATCTCTATGGAATCAAAGGACTACAACACCAATCTTCTTTTATAATCTTCCTTCTATGATCTTCATGTAATTTGGAGGGTACTGCTTCTACTCCTTCATCAATAGATTTTGCTTTATTCAAAAGCATTATATGGTGACTACTAAACCAAAACCAGTAGTGAAAGTTAAAAGTGTGTCCTTCACGAAACCAAAGCAATGAGTTGAAACCGAACTTTTCAAAATTGCTATATATATTTTTCCTCCTAATTCATTTTGATTTTCCAAAATGAATAGTTATTTATGTTTTATGTTTTTTGTTCATCAACAATAAAAAAAATGTTATAAATGATGGAGAAAAAAAAGAGTTGTTCCGACCCATATACAAAACTCAGATTTACAAGAGAAAAAGAAGAAAGAGCCTTAACATAGGTCTTGAGGCACATACATTCAGTGTAATATCAGACCTAAACTTAGCTCAATGCTCTTACTAAGCAACCTGCTGACACATAACAAAAGAAATTCAGAATTGTTCTCCAATCACCAGAACCAGTGCTTCCATCAAAGATTTGATCTTTCTTATACTGCAGTTTTATGTGTTGTAACTATAGAAGAATACTCCCCAGTTGAGATCCAACACATTCAACCAATAATTAAAATCTAAAGCAGAAAACCAAGGAGGGAAAAAGCAAAGTTTATCAAATCCAATATATCATAGTATATGTGCATATCTTTTGTTGGAAATATATATGGCAGTCATGAAAGTTTAGCAGCAATCAAACTTTTGTAGCTTACCCTAATTAGCCACAGTTGCAATTTGGTCTTCAAGAGACAAGAGTTTTGCCTCCTCTGCAGCTCAGGCACATGGCTTGTCAGATATATATGCTTAATCCAACCAAACACAAAGCAATGAAGAGAAGCAAACTTCTTTCATATTTCATATAATACAACCAGAAAGTACATATATATAGTCCATTATTTAATTTGGACATCATCCACTGAAGGAAACAAAGCAAGGACCACACGTTCAACCCAAGACAGAAAGAGAAAAACAAAGTACTAGGAAAACAAAGAAAGTATAGCTGCGTGGTTCCTTATGAAGCATCACTTTTTGTTTCTGCCTAAGATTTTCTGAATGTTTAATGTTTCTGTTTTCACATTGAAAGTGGAGCTGGAAGTAGCAGAGGCTGAACTGGAGGATGAAGCACTTCCAGTTTCACCCCTTGGTGGCTTTCCCGGTGATAGAATGTGCTGAATGTCTATCTTAGGGGCCATTATGATAGTGGTAACAAGATCTTACACAATCAAAGAAATTAGAGAAGAACAAATGCAACACTATAACTTCTGCTCTTAATTTGGAGATAAATTGTTTGCATGAAATGAAGCTATTTATACTGTCCACTGCACTGGAACATGTTCATTCACCATTTTACTCCAAGACATTATTTAGTTTGGAATTCTAAGAGAAAGAAAATGAATTTAGATTTTTTATGATTAAAATTAGTTTATAAATAAGTTATCCTGCAAAAGTTTTATGGTATAATAATATTTTTAATTTGTATAACTACTTTTAATTTATATATAAATCTATATATTTTTTTCTATTAGAAATAAGATGTAATAAAAAAGTTTGTTCACATGTCGTAACTTAATTAATGTAATATACGAACATAATGATGATTTGAGTTAGTAGGTATATAAACAATTATAATAAACACGCACTTTAACTAAATATGTAGGAAATTTAAAACGCAGTAGGGTTGAACACGGTGGTTTATTGGTTAGTTTTTAAAATAAAAATAAATAAATATAAAAGTTCAGTACAAGTATTCATTTTTATTTAAAAAAAGAAATGACCATACATTATGATTAACTATTACTTGAATTTCAATATGCATTTCAAATTTATAAAATTTTGTTTGCATTTAAATACGTCTCAAAAACCTAAATAATTTATCAATTAATATATTTAGTTTCTAAACAAGATTACACAAATTTAACAACTAGTCTTAAAACTCATTGTTTTTTTTTAGTTTTACTTTTTTATATATTATTTAACTTTTTTTTATTTCTATTTAACATGTGAAACTTTTAATTTATACTTAAAATCTTAAATAAACAAGTTTATTTGTTATTGTAGAATTTTCAAGCGATTTCTTCAAAAATTTTACTAAATTTTTCAAAATTATTTTTCTCTTGCAAACCATAACAATATTTTATTAAAGATTTAGGGCAGCATATATCCTGAATTGTTTACTTTTCCCTCGCAAGCTTGAACTTGTATTATTTTTTAACTGAGCATTTTTGCCTAACCGAAAATTTATTTGTCTGAATTAATTATATGAGTTTGTAGCAGATGGGTGAAACTTAAAAGAGATTGTGAAAGAATACTTGAATTGAGTGAATGAAAATGCAAAGGTTTGAAGTTTTCCAAGGCTGAACAGATACTGCTGATTTCTTCTCCTGGGCCTGGTTTATGCAGAATCTGGTTTATGATAAATGGCACACTCTATAGCAGATCGTCAACAGAATGAAGGCAGTTCACCTTTAGCATAAATCATAGCAAAAGCATTACAGTTGGTGCTGAGAGTATCAGCAGGAAATACTTCTAAAAGCTGAAAAGGAAAAGTAGAGACAAAAGGAAATGTTGGGAAATAAAGTTTTAGCAGCTGAATAGTAAACTAAAGTAGAAACACTATCTATACATTTTCACTGTGTTTGTCATGGCTTGCAGAAGGCGAAATATCAATGTATACCTGGGGATAATATCATCATACTAGCGAATATGCAAAGCCATGCATAAATTAGTTGCTGGTCTAGTTTTGGAAAGTAAGATTGTGCAAGAGGGTGAAGCCATGTTAGATATATGTTTTGTTTCTTTTACTGTTTTGCATTTGTTTTTTATAAGGGTTGGAGCATGTCTCTTTTATTTATATAATTTTTATTGCTGAGAAAAAACAAATAAAGGTTTGAAGTCTGCATAATTGTACTGATATGGAGATGTGAGAATATTGGCATTTATAAACATGAGAATAGTCTTATGAACTAATTTAACTTTTCTTTTATGTTAACTGTCATTTTAAGATCTGTTCTTTTAAAATTCATGAAAACAAAAACCAAAAAGCTTCTGTATGCTTGTATGTTACATATGATTTTTTATATATATCTTTCTCTCATAACTCACTAACGCTCTTGGAGTTCTTCAGATGTAGTATGTAGTATGTAATGAAGCAATGATAATAATATGTGACATTGTTGAAAATGTGTCTACAACAACCGCATACGGGATTCAGTTTTTGATTGTTTATTGTTCTATTGCTTTCTTAGGATCTAGTCTTTAGAGTTCTGATTTTGTTTTATGAACAGAAATTGCTTTGGTTATAGCAAAAAGTAAAAGGTATTCTGATTTTGTATACGTGCAAATATGTTGGATCTAATAAAGCATTCAAGCCTTTGATACTTAAGCTTTAGCTAAGAAGAATTAACTATATACCTTGCCAACTTTTTTGAACTTTAGATCTCAATATCTTTTGTTTAGCATCATCTACATGCCATTATAACCAGACAACAAAAAAGTGTTGGCATCATGAAAAAGAAAAGATTCAATTGATTGCTTGTAACAGAAGTTGCCATGTCCCGAATGAATAAAGTATCAGTTTCCACTTCAGCAAGCGTGCGCATGCCTTGTGTTTTGATTGCAGTGTCGAGGGTTTGTATTTGCGAAGTTAACAATTTTGAAGGCAAAAGTGTGGAGATTATAATAAAAAAAATATGAAGTGGCATATAAAATGTTGTCTTTCACAGCAGTTGCCTGTGTGCACTTAAACAGTGTACGTAGTTTGCTTTTCTGATTCTTCTGCTTTGTCTCTCCTATAATTGAAGGAATCATCCATGTATGAATGGGATTTAAATTAAAGAGAGTGAAAAAAAACCAGGTTGATGTGAGTTAACTTTTACATGATATGTATCTATTTTTTTACTGCATGATATTTACATTCAATGATTCTCGAAAGGATTCAAGAATGATCAGAATATTTGAGGATATGATTTTGAAGCAGAATGATAAGACGAGGATAGAATTTTGTTTGATATCAGTTGTGAATTGGGTCATATGATTAGCATGCACTTTTATGATGAGGTGACATGTGCTTATGATATCGTAGATTTGTAGTGCCAATATGGCACATAAAGAGATTGAGTGGGCCAATGGTAAGGAAGTTTTGTTTGTTAGAATTAGCATACCGAAAAGAAATGTTCACATTTTCTTTTCTTCTTTTAAGATCAATGACACCATTATCTGCTATCGCAATCACAGGAGTGGTGCTTATTATTATAAGAAAAAGTCTCATTTTTTCCAAACAACCATTTCACAATTTTTTACTAATATATTCAAGTACTAACAATGAATACAAATAAAATTTTAGAATATATAGTTCCATAAGATATAAAATTTGTTAAAATATCACACGCTTTACAGTAAATACGGATATATTCACAATCAATATCACTGATACAATTGATTATTATCATTAGTATAAAAAAAAATTCAATTAATTATGTATAAAATATTGTCAAAACGTCAATTTTTTAATAATGATTTAGTCTTTCCAGAAGGCCTAAAGAAATTCAACATGGCGAAAAATATGTCAAAGAAATGTGAAATTGTTCACTGCTTGCATTTAACATTCAATACATAATAATATCACCAAATATAACAGAAGTCCTCATTTTAATTTATCTTATATATGTTCAACTTTATGATATTACTTCATCCAAGGTCATTATAAAGTCTTATTTACGATCTAGGATCTTAATAAGAAGATTTTAAACTTACAACTGTGTATGATGTTTACAATGAAAATGTCCTAAATTAAAATAGCTTGCTTTTTCTTAAGTGGTTGGTAATTGGATAGTTGGCAACGATGTTGATATTACTTGTGAGTGTTAGCTCAAATACTAATAAAGCTCGTTGATATGCAGTGTCTAAAAGATGAGGATACATGGTTTTATACGTGCTCATATGCAGTATCAATAATAATTATTCATTACATGGATATCAATGCTGCTTTATCGCTTTGATAGGTTAAAGGTTTCTTCAGGGACATTGAGCTGATTGAGATGTATGTGAAGCGGAGCTCTATTGTATGATGGTGAAGTTCCATTTAGGGTTTTTCATTTGGACTCATTTTTGACGCAAGGTTGGTTTGGTGGGGGGTTACTTTTGGTATGTGGGAGCTGATGGTTTTGTTTTATGTGGGGATGCCTTAGTTACGAAAGCATTTTTTAATGTCGTCTTTTTTTTATAGGCAAATAGAAATTTATTAAAAGAAATAAAACTGGGCAAAAGCAGCCAGTTCCAGTTTCATGAAGTCTGACACAAAGTTATGCAGAAAAAATAAAAAAACAGAAAAGACCCTTCAACTTATATATCTTTTCACAAGATAGAATAATCCAAACAATCACCATCATGCACAACATAATAGTAATGCCACATGCCCCAGTGTCCACCTTCCATACCTAGTAACACCAAAGCACCAACCAATTGTAAAAGAGAAAAGTCATGATGAGCAGGAGACAAGATATAGGATTGATGTACCAATCTGAAAAAATAAATTAGCTTTTTGCAAACCAGAAATTTTAACCCCAAGACCAAGAATGAACCTTAATAATCCACCAAATAAAAGAGAAAGCATGCTGAAAAATAAAAAAGTTGTGCACAGTGACCAAATAGACCACACACATGCCACACCAGGTACCGAGCCTTCTTAACCATTTTTCCTTTTAGAATAAGAAAATGAGTTTCTCCGAACACGGGTAGAGAACTGCGTAAAAGCATGTCCAAGCACATATATATATATATATATATATATATATATATATATATATATATATATATATATGATATCGAACTAGAGAAGCTATAGAACATGAGAACAACAGATGATTGCAATCTTCTTGATGACTAAAGAAAAAACGACATAAGGTTTCTTGGGGATCATGAAAAAAAAATGTCTTCTAAACATAGCAATTTAAGGGGGCAACCCGTACTGGAATAGTCCTCCAAGAGAAAACTTTCACTTCGTGAGGCACAAAACTCTTCCAAATGTTTCTGCGCAAAATTGCAGAAAAAGAGTTTTCTACCTAAGGCTCCTTTGTTTGGTAAGAAAAGCAATAGCCCAAACTCACTGAGTAAGACCTGGAGTTGTCTTCTAACCAAATCGAATAATCATTCTCTTCGGATAAATTCACCTATGAAATGAGATTTAAAGATGCAAGAGATCCCAAAAAAACATATCCCTGTGCCACTTCTAGTTTCAACACCATTGTTCCATTTTCCACTCCCCCTTTTCAAAGATAAAAATGCTTGCTTGTCTTCTGACATTTGATACAGCGTGGAAAGAAAAGTTTAAGGGGAGTTGAACGTATCCATGTCTTCCCAAAATTCATTAGGTTTCCCATTTCTAACTTCACTTGATGCATTTTTTTGAAAACCAGAGACTGAACTGGACTTACCTCACGCACCATTTTACACAAGTCTTGCCACCCAACAAAATCAAGATTACCAATCTTCCTTCCCTTCGTACCCACCCACCAAAGTTCTTTATTATCTTTTAGACAACGTCATACCCACGTACCAAGCAAGCTAATATTAAACAATTCTATGGTTGTAACCTCAAACCTCCCTACTCTCTAGGTTAACAAATTTTATCTCAACTAGTCCATGCAATTTTTTTCTCTCATCTAACCCACACCAAAGGATTTCTCTTCTTAAACCCACTAGCCTTTTAGCCATGCACTTTGCCATCTTGTAGAAGGATAAGAAATATAGAGGCAAATTCTGAAAGTACAGAGTTTAGGAGAGTAATTCTTCCTCTGAAAGAATCCTTTTCCTTTCCAAGAAGCTAGTATCTTCTTAAAAGAGTCTACAACTGGCTGCCATGTCTTACATCCCCTAGGATTGACACCTATTGCCAATCCAAGAAACTTGAAGGGAACATCAGCAACACCACAAAACAAAAAATTAGAAGCTGCCTGCAAAAAGTCAGCATCCATAAAAACATTTGGCCAACCTTTTACCAACTGGCGCAGTCCTAGCTTTCCAACTTCTCTCTCCACTCTTCACAAATATTGGCGACTGTGACTCTGTCAGCAAGGTCATGACCGCTGCACTTGTATCGTGATCGTCCACAAAATAAGAAAGTCATTGCCCAAATGTTTCAGATCACTGCCCATTTAGCCAACCTTTTACCAACTGGCACAGTCCTTGCTTTCCAACTTCTCTCCAATCTTCAGAAATAGTGGCAACTGTGACTATCAGCAAGGCCATGACTGCTGCACTTGTATCTCTATGTGGTGCCTCATGCTTCCTGTTATGTTTAACTGATGACTTCAGAGACAACAAGGAGAACATCTATTATGGGTTCCTACCCTCAAGGGCTTGTAGGTAATTGATGGATCAACCACCCTTCCACCCCAACTCGCAACAAAATATCACCTAAAGTTCATATATTTCGTGCATGCAGTGACGTCAGTTTTGGTATTTTCAGCAATTTTGTTGTTTGATTAGAATGTGGTGAATTGCCTCTTTCCAGCATCCTCAGCTTTGGGCAGCATGTTCTTTGTTGCACTTCCTACAGAGACATGGAACTGACTTCCCCCTTTCTAACAAATTAATAGTCTTCCGTTTATATTCAATTCTTTTACCAATTTCAATAATTTAATTGGATTGATTATGTCTTGTGTCTGGAACAAATTATATATATATATATATATATATATATATATATATATATATATATATATATATTCTATCCAAATTCATTATTTAAATCATATATTATTAAAAAAAACAATACTTTTGTTTAATATATTTAAAAAGCTGACTTAAACAAGCACTAAAAGTTCTTGATTAATCCATTTGTTAAACCTTATAGGCACTGTCTTGAGCGGGTAAGCAATAGTTTACACCAAGTCGGCTTTCTTTTTAACGGAGAATAGATTACTTGAGCAACTTTTCAACTAATTGAATCTTATTTCTGATATAAGATATACAACTAGATGTATAGAAAAAGAAAAACTTGATAGTATTCAGCCCGAATTCATAAATATTCAACAGTCAATATTCAACAAGTCAGTGATAATGATAACTCATCATCGTTAAGTGGCTATCTAGTAGTGAATATTCCCCCTTTATTTAACATTTGCGTATGTGAATCCAACATTAAACGAAATTCCAATAAATTAATGCCTGAGGAGTCAAGCCATACAATTGCAATATGCAAATCAAGAATGTCAACTAAAATCTTAATGATTACACTCTAAGAACACTAAAGAATACTCGAAATTTTGCTAAATTACTGCAACTGACTGAGCAACAAGTTTCCTAGTAACTAACAACTTCAACCATGAGTAATGGGTTTGACCAAAACAAAATGATTTTGCAATTACCTAAGTTTACCTTGCCCAGACGATAAGGATTCTGGAAAATCTTTTCCAAAAAAAGCATGTTCCGCAGCATTAAAAGAAATGCTGCGAAAGAGCCAAGGCAGTATCCCCAAAGAAGAGAGAAAAGGGTTGTGTGAAATGTTAAGTCACCCCCCAAGGAAAGCTTAGTTGTAAATCTTGCACAGCATATTTACTTTCTCAATTCGAAGCTCAAACCATCAGATCACAGACACACTGATCATCAGAAAATGTCAACCATTTGAGATGAGGCGAGATCATGAATTGCAAAGACAGCACATCTTCAGTCACAACAAAAAAAGAAAAATGTTAGTTTGGATCTGCAACGTCAAAATTGTAAAAGCTGAAGGTAAAACTATTTTTTCAAGAAAAATCTTCAAATTTCATGATGCAACAATTTAGGCATGAACTAGTAATATTATGAAGCTCTTAAAATATAAAAGATTAGTAGAATCCGAATTCCTGTCTGTTATTGTATACACTTATTAGAGAATATTTAGTTGTCCATGCAGGAACCATGTTCAGATAATAACGACTTCAAAATTTACATAAAAGCAACTAATTGTTGCTTCCACTGATAAATGTTGAAGTTCTTGGAAGCGGATCAAAAGAAATGGGTAATTTAGAAACCTAAAATTCACTGAAATTCAGTCACAGAACTTAAGGGTTCAAAAGGTACAGTGATTGCAAGAAATCTTTTTTCTTCAACAATATCCAAGAATATCTTCTTTTTCTATTTTTTGATGGTGGGGTCACAGATGATCAAATCATAGCATTTAAAAGACTCCTAAACGATACTAGAAACAATTAAATATTCATTTAGCAGTTAGCACAAAAAACAAACAAGCCATTAAAGGTCTAAGCACAAAATTAATTGAGACTAAACGCTATAATAAACAATAAGCAAGATTTATGAACCTAACACATTCAATTAGCAACTAAATAACAACCTTTTAGAATAGAAAAAGACCACGTGATTCCAAAGGTTTTGAGTAAGAATGCCATGCATCTGTATAATGTGTAGAAACAGAGACTTCAACTTTAAGCTTCAACAAACTTCTGTCTCAGCTCAACCAGCAACAGCTCAGTGGCTTCTCTCACATTTTTTCGGTCCCAAAGTCCATCAATTACAACATTCCATATTTGTTCGTCTGGAATGCATCCATCTAACACCATCTCATCAAGAATCCGAGCAGCTTTGTGCAGGTCTCCTCTCTTACAAAAACATTTGATTAGACAATCAAAAGTGCCAACTTCAACAGAGATGCCTCTAGTACGCATACTCAGATACAACTGAAATGCACGAGGTGGATCAACATTATTACAAAGACCCTGGACTACCATGTTATGCATCCTAACATGAAGGCTCCAACTTGCTCGATTTGGTGAGATACCACCTAGCACCATCTCATCAATGAAGTTTGCAGCTTCTTGAAAGCTGCCTGCAGCACAGAGGCCACTTATGACTTTTCCATACAACCCTGCACTTGGTTTCAAGCCTTGAATCCTCATCCTGTCAAGAATCTCCACAGCTTCACAAAGCTTTCCTTCTTTACACAGTCCACTGATTAAAGAACTATACGTAACCATGTTGGGTAAATGGTTCTTCCTAACCATCACTTCCAAGAGCTCCAATGCTTGTGATGAATGACCACCTTTGCATAAACCATCCATAAGAGAACTATAAGTAAAAACATTTGGTTCAATGTCATTTCTTTTCATTTCTTCAAGCAATCCAATAGCTTCATCTAAATTATTAGACTGACACAAACCATGTATCAAACTAGTATAGGTAACAACAGAAGCTGAAAAACCTTTCTGCTCCATCTCTTTGAATAGTTCCTTTGCCTCAATGATACTTCCAAGTCTACACAACCCATTAATCAATGTACCATATGTATATGAATCCGGCTGGCACCCACGGCTGGGCATCTCCCGAAATATCCGTAAAGCAGAATCAACAGTCTCCTTGTTTTTGCAGAGGGCCTTGATCAAAATATTGAGGGACACAACACTAGGCGGAAATCCCATTTCTCTCATCTCCCTGTAGAAACCAATAGCCCTCTTTACATGGTTTTCCTCCACAAGAATATCTAGTATTGTAAGGTAAGCCTTTTGAGTTGGCCTAAGCTGAAAACCTTCCATCTTGTGGAAAACCCTGATGGCATCAAGTGGCCTATGCACGCGTCCATAACCCCTGGATATAGTTAAAAGTATGTCCTCTGTAACCTTACAGTTTTCTTGCTTCATTCTCTCAAGCATCCCTTCTGCTGTCCTAAACTGATTCACTGCAACTAACCTAGAGATCATGAGACCAAAAGTTTCATGATCATGACGAAACCCATTACTATATTCAGCAGTTGCAGAATCGAATATAGTAACAGCTTTGTGCACGTCCTTTTCTGATTTAATTAACTGCACAACTAGAGAATTTGTTATTTGCTTTGGCCACTTGAACAGAGTTTTACTACCCATGACAACTTCAATTTATATTACAATACTTAAAAATGGTATATGTTTTGGACACTTGTAACTTAGCCCCTCACAAGATAGCTGGTTCCAACATTCAAGTTTGTTCTACTCTTATGCATTTGGTCGAATAGATCTCCTGCTATATAATGTGCGTGAACCGTGAAGTATCAACCATCCGAAAGCTGTGTTAACTAAGACTGAATTGAAATGAAACGAGTCAAAAATAAAAATTTAGGCCAAATAGAAAAATTCTGTTCGAAATATTTTAAATGGAAATCTAGCAAAATGTCCAAAAATTAAGTACGGCTACTATGTTGGCTACCATGTTACGTTGTTTTCTAGGAATGGAACAAGTCTTCGGTAACAAATCTGAATCACATTTTCAGACATTCTAGTTATCAAATAGGATTGTTCACCAAGCAAAACATACATACAAAACAAGATCCTTGAAAACGTTTGATAGTTAAAACTAGGATGAGTAAAGTAAAAGAAAAATCAATTAATCAAAGTATCATCTTCACAAAATTAACCATAAAGGAACTAAAATTTGAAACAAACTGCTAATGTTTTATGTTCAACCAGACACCAAGCAATCAACAACCTAGAGGGTACTCAACCATTGCAATCACGATAAGCAAAAAGAAAACCTCAAAACCAGATCATGGCTAGCTAAATTCACCAATACGTGATATCAAAATAATACCACATAAAATGTAAAGATTCAAATAAAACCCACTGTATATAAGATAAACATGGAAGAAACTTCAAACAAGCAACGAATAAGAGCATGCCAAATTCCCTAAGCATCAATAGGTAAGCCGAACCATCCCAAAAGAAAAAAGTTCGAATTAAAGAACCCAAATTGATACAACCAGTTAATAACCCAAATACAATGCTTAAATCTATAGCAAAAAAAAAAAAGACTTTGTTGGCTGCATAAGAGTTACCTTACAATACAGAATAAAAAGCCCTGATTACTAAAGATCTAAAATGAAAAGGGGAACCAGAACGCCGACAAGTTGGGATGCTGAATCTTGTGGAGAGCAGTCGACGGTGAAAATGACCAGAATTTGGGGATTTCCGGTGGCGGAGAAAGAACAATGGAATTAGGGGTTTAAGTGAGAAAAGAAAACAAACGCTGATTTTGCCGGGAAGTTAAGGTGGTAGCTAACGTTTTACTGTATACTACATCAACAATAACAAAAATAATAATAATAATAATAATAATAATAATAATAATAAAGTTAACATATTCTAATAATATTATTATTTTTCATTTTAGAGTTTATAATAATATTTCACTTATTAATTACATACCAAAATATTCTACTAATTAAAAAGACTAAGCAAAGTTTAATTGTTTTAATAGAAAAATGACATTAATAATAATAAATAAATAAATAATACTTTTTAATAATATATTAACTGAACGAATCATAAATTGAGTGTATTAGTATGTTTTTAGTTTTAATAGTCATTTAAATTAATTTGATTTGGATTAAAATTTTCAGTTAATTTAATTCTCAAATTGTAATGAGTACATGAATAAAAACTACGAAAATAAATAACGAAACTATAAGAGATTTCAAAGAATCGTGACTAAAAATTTTTTTTTTCATAATTTTTTGTATTTTATATATTTTATTGTCCTTAAGATTTATTTGTATTGATTTTACTAATTAGGATTTGTTATTAGAACTTAATAGATCACATGTAATCATGGGAAGTTTTGTGTGTGTATAGATATATTAAATTGCTTAATTCTTTGTTTTATACAAAATTGAAAAAAAGTGTATACCTTTGCAATCCATCCACTTTATCAACCCTCTTTCTATAATAAAGTATATATTTTGCGATACTATCATTTTTTTTCTATCTATCTAAAGTGTTCAATATTTCATTTCACACATTTCTAAAATTTAATAATAAAATTTTCTCTCTAAAACAATAGTGTATTTTTCTGGTTTCTCTATTAAATGATTAATTATGAAATTGTTTATATTTGATTTAATTGATTATTTTTTATATGTTAGACTTTCTAAAAAAGATAGGTGTGCATCCACTTGACTATTATACGTGAATAATTTATCAAATCAATTTTAACTTTCAATTTATACTAAACTTTCAGATTACACAACTCATAAAATCTTGAGAAAAAAAATTCCAAACATTGAACAACCGAGAAAAACGAAACGCAAGAAAGAGCGAGAATGGGTGCTGGGGCTGAGAGAGAAGAATGAGCACTGAGAAAAGAAGAACATACTAAGGACATCACCAGTAGGTTTATGGGCAATTTGGGGTTTTACTCACCCTATGACGGTGCAGATGGAATTTATGGGAGTGCAGAAAGAAAGACCCAAACTTGTTTGGTTTTCATGTTAGTTCAACCTCAAAGCCATAGTGTAAAGCACAAAGCTGACATCTAAATTATTTTCGGGTACATCACAGGCACACTGGATTATCTTAATTAATTTAATGAATGTATGATTTATACATGGAGTGTGTAATAAATTATTAAAAAGAATTACAATTGACCTTTTATTTTCTTTCAATAAAAGGGTTTAAAGGGTAAAACTAATCTCATTTGAGTATTAAGCCTTAATTTGTATTTGCTTCGCTTAATATGGTACTGATATTATCAAATACTTCATTACTATGTGTTTAAAAAGTATCCAAGTCTTTCAGAAAAACACAAAACCTCAACAAAAATAAAAGCATGTAAAAAATATAGAGATACTAGGTAAACTAAAATAAAATTGCCTTCTTTCTCCATGATGTTCAAAGTTATGCCTGAACCAGGACCTATTCATTTATCTCTGCAACATATGTTTCCTTCAATTTTCAACTCAACAGCATGATGCTTTCAATTTTTACCAATCTATATAGTTAGTTTTCTTGTGATTGTGTAACAAACCCCGGGTCAAAATAAAAAATAAAAAAAGGACAACATGAAGAAATTACACCTTTTAAATACATTTAAGCAGGAGAGAAAAATAAATATAACTAAGTAATGGATAAAAACCATAATACAAAAAATAAGTAATGGATAAGAACCATAATACAAACAAGAATTAAAAGCTCCTGTGGAGGGAGGAGGAAAAAAGAAAATACCAAAGTGAGAAATTAGATGGGAATATTGGCATCTCGAATGTTAAATATCTTTCTATTATATTTTCTTATACATTCATACTTCCATATACATACTTGAATATATATACTTCTAAAGTTTTAAAGGGTTTATCACATTGATATATCTTTCCTATGCAATTACATTTCATCTTTGTTCTTATTTATTTATTCTCTTTCCTATTCTACTATTATTTCTATTCATTGTATCCTAACTCTATGTGTGAGTACTTAAAAGAACTGTTACAGTTGACCCCACAAATTTCAAGATATGTTGGATTGGCCCAACCGAAAGACATTAAGGGATTGTGTGGATTTTTGGGTCTTATAGGTTACTATAGAAGATTTGAAAAAGGTTATGGAAGTATTGTTTGGCCTCACACTCAACTCCTAAAGAAAAATTGTTTCCACTAGAATGAAGAAGCAAAAAATGCATTTTAAGACTTAAAAAATGTTATGGTATCTGTATCAATCTTGGTTGTTCCTTATTTTTGTAAGCTCTTCCATCTTAAGACAGATGCATCTGGAAAAGATGTTGGAACAATTCTGGTCCAAGAAGGTTGTTCGATTGCCTACATAAACCAGGAACTTTCGGAGATAACTCAAAGAAAATCAGTCTATGAGAGGGAATTGATGGCGATTGTGTTTGCCATCCAGAAATGGCGTCATTATCTCTTTAGCCAACAGTTCACTATTTTCATGATCAAAAGTCTTTAAAATACTTGTTGGGCCAGAGGGTGGCAAAAGAGGGGCAGTTGATGTGGCTCAGAAAATTACTAGGCTACAACTTTCAAGTATAAGGTTGGAGCTACTAATAGGGTTGTTGATGCCTTATCATGAAATTTCATTTTTTCTTATCTTTCCTTTTCTATAGTAGTTGTATGCAGTGATATGAAGGCAAAAGTATTGGAGGATTCTTAATTGAAAGGTATTATGCAAAGATTACTGTGGGGAGAAGAAACAGTGGATGATTTTAAGATGAGAAATGACAAACTCAGGTACAAAGGGAGGTCGGTGATTGCTAAATCCTCCAAATAGATTCCCAAAATTCTGATGGAGTATTACAACTCTAAACTTGAGGGCCATTCAGGATTTTTCACATATAAGAGGATTTCTTTATCTCTACTGGGAAGGTATGAAGGTTGTTATAATGAATTTTGTCAAAAATTGCGAAGTCTGCCAAAAGAACAAGCACTCTACACGCTACTAATGTGTGGGTTGACATATTTATGAACTTCATTGGTGGTTTGCCAAAGGTCAAGGAAATAGACACAATATTGTAGTGGTTGATGGCATGATTAAGTATGCACAATTTTTCCCTTATCCCACCCTTTCACAGCAAAAGAGGTTGTTGTCTTGTTTATCAAATAGCAAAAGAGGTTGTTGTCTTGTTCATCAAAGAGGTGGTGCGCCTCCATGGATTTCCCTTGTCTATTGTCTCTAATAGGAAAGAAAACTTTATGAGTGTTTTTTTTATCTGAGCTCTTTAGACAGGCTGGAACATCACTGAAAATGTCATTTGCCTATTATCTCCAAACTGACAATCAAACTGAAGTTGTAAACAAGTGTTTAGAGACCTATCTTCGATATTTCACATGTTCTAAACTAAAGCAATGGCCAGCTTGGTTATCTTTGACAGAATTTTGTATAACACTAATATTAGCATGAAATTATAAGGATGACTTCCTTTAAAGCTCTGTATGGAAGGAAGTCTCCCTTTGGTAAAGGATGGTATAGAATCCACAGTGGAAGAGGTGCAGCTACTATTGGAAGATAGAAATCAAATGTTAGATGAGTTTCAGTTTCAACTTGATAAGATTCGGAATAAAATGAAACAATCAGCTGATAAAAAAATGAGAGTTAGTAGTGTTTGAGATTGGTGACTTTCATGATCCATTTGAAGTGCTCGAACAGTTGCATACGAACTAAGGCTACCAAAAACTACAAATATCTATCCAACTTTTCATGTTTCCCTTCTTAAACAAGGTGACTCTCCGAAAGGGGTTATTGTAACAAAGTTGATGCTGGCTTTCTCCTCTTTCCACCTTGAGGATAAGGTGACTCTCCAAAAGAGGGTATTGTAACGAACCCATAAGCCAAAATGAAAAAGGGACACACGAAGAAATTACTTACACCAAGAGAGAAGAAAAATAGCGAGAGATATAAATAGGAATTTAAAGCTATTGTGGAGGGAGGAGAGAAAAAGAAAAGAGTTGAGTGAGAACTTCGGGGAGAGTATTGGCCTCTCAAAAAGTCAAATATCTTTTTATTGTATTTCCTTACAAGTTTATATTTCCTTGAATATACACTTCTCCAGTTATGAAGATTTATCACAGTGATATATCCTTTCTCTCGAGTCACTTTCCATCTCTGTTCTTATTCATCTATTCTCTTCCCTGTTCTGCTACTATTTTCATTCATTGTATCCTAACTCTGTGTATGAGTGATTACCTGGATAACTGTTCCAGATAGCAAAATCTGTAGACTGCAAAAACATAACAAATTAACAAAATTGATGTTTGAACATCAGAGAAAACTGTAGTTAGGTACAACTGGAATTACACTGTTACAACACTCCTCATCATTAACAACTATAACACAATTATTTCATTTACAAAAGCATCTTCGCCTAAATGAAATATTTCTCCCGAGATACCTTTGTTACTCCAACAATTTTTCTAAAAAGAAGTGTGAAAGAGTACACATTAACGATGGTGAAAAAGTCAAAATGCTGTTCTGCCTTCAGCTTTGTCAAGGAATTGCTCTAACTAAGCATGAGTAGAACTGGAAACTTAACCAATGTCAACATCAACGGCCATTGACTTATCCTCTGAAGCAAATGAAGTTTCTGGAGCTGATGCAGTCTCCGCAAACTGAGTTGAATTGGACTTTGTTTCTGCTGCTGCAAATGGACTCCTAGTGTGAGCAGCAACACTAGTGTCTACTTCCATAGCAGAAGCTCTGGGAGGTGATGGTGGCTGCACCTCCACATCTGGATAAGCAGCCTTAAACCTTGCTCGCAGCCCCTCGTCAACCAACCTTACACCACTCAATTGATTACCAAGAGACATCCATCTGATGGAGATCAAGGAAGAACACAATCAACAATAAAGAACACCAACAGTATATAATTTCTATCTACATAACTTTTAGGCTCTAAACTGCAACTGGTCTACTTCTAAATTTCTACCAGTTTAGGTTCTTCGTACATTATCATGTAAACTCCGCTTACAAAGCATCAAAAACCATTTCATAATTAGACTATCCTCAACCTCAATCAAACTACTTCATGAATACCATGAGAGAAAAACTCGAAGGAAAATAGACCAGTCAAGAAAACAAACCCTGCATGAGTGTTGTGCATGCGAGCAAATAGTTCTAGCTTTCTTGTTCTTGGACTTATCCTCTCCAGCATAGGATACATCTACAAGAATACATTGACAACTTTTAAAATGTAAAGAATGTGAATTATTTAATTTTTAACAACCGGAAAAGTAGAATGACATTGTTATTAGGTGAATATTATGCAAACCTCATCCGGTTTCCGACTTGTTTCCCTGACCTCAGCAACAATAACATCTGTGTCAATGTTCCTGTTCACTTCAGGATTACCCTTTATTCCAACAAGACAATGTTCCTTACTGTGATTGAGCCAGTGGCCCGTGCGCCCAGTTCTGATTATTCGCTGAAGTTGATTTGTTTTCACCCAAATAATCTCCTCAACACGTTTATATCCCCAAAGTTCCAAGCTGGATGAAGGATAAGGAATATAGAAACCAAAAACAAATTAACAAAAGGCAGCCTTATACAAAAAATCAGGTAATCGATTTTTCTATCAAAATAACAATTAGCATATAACCAAACACAAAAACAATACCATTCCCGTCCAAGTTCCATTGCACGTCCAGTAACCCATAGAAAAATAAGCCCATCAGTTTGCAAAGCAGGAACATTAAGACTGCGCATTTCATCATCAGCCATTGTTCCATAAGGCAGTTCCATGTGAATGTCCCATGGTGGATCTGCCATTATTACTCCAAATTGACCTAAAATGTCCATTCTAAAGTTACGTATATCACAGTTGATCCATTGTGGTTCACCAAGTTCCACTTCAGAACAATATTCAGCACGCTGAGGCTTTAGCGGTTTGGGAGGAGGAGGGGCACCCATCATTGCTGGAGACACATCAGGTGTAGGGTCATACTCATAGTGAACATACTTGCATGTCTGTCAAAGAACAAAAAGAAAAATACACAACTCAAACTAAGAATGAGGATTACTAAAATGAAAATAATTTCGAAATGAAATAGAGTAAGGTAAAAATCATGCCTTCATGTGTCTGCAAGTATCAAGAAAAGAACAGTCTCCTAAATTGATGTCAGTATGTGGAGCAATAATCCGTCTAAAATGAACCTGGCAGTAGAAGGACCATTAATGCATGTCAAGAAAGGCTAACAGAAAAAGTAAACACCAATCTTCATGGTTAGATTCCATTTTAAAACCAAATAATCAGCATATTAGTTTAAACCAACACAGATACAAAAAGTTTGAAATAAAATCTAAAAGATAGAAAAATAGTAAAATAATGTCCTTATCACTAACCTTGTCGCATGCTATAAAGGAACCAGATTGACGTCGGCAGTCCTCTTTAGTCAGTAAGTCACAGTATTGCCTGACCTGGGAACCACCTTTTGTTTTGAACTGAAACAACCCATTGTAAAAGAGCCCAATTAGATCAAACTGTAGAAAATTGCATCAAAGCAGACAACAAGCATAAGGGAAGGGAAAATTTAGCATAGAGCCTATTAAAATAGGCAGTGACTTCAAACCTTGGCGGCTACAGCAGTTTCCCTCGCAGTTGGTCGGTGAATTAGGTCCAAAAGCTCCTCACCAGTTTTAGATTTTTGCATCTCCCTGAACGTTTTCTTATTCAACAAAGCCTCAAGATCTTTCATATCATCATCTAAAGTTCTTGGTTTTTGTGACATTGCATTAGGACTACTCCCTTGTGCGTTTGGCCCCAATGGGTGTCTGTGCATTGAAGGAATACTCATACCTCTATGTGTCCCCATCATGCCCATTACTCTGGGTGCTCCCCTTGGTCCACCTGAAAACATTGGCTGCAACCCTGACATATGAGGGTCCCCATGGGGTATCCACATTTCAGACATTGGCCTCAGAACTGGCCTTCCCATACCAAGCAAACTACCATTCACATTAGTACCACTGTTAGTCATTTGTTGAACTTGATTTTGATTTACATTCCCATCTCCAGAACTCGATTCAAGCTGTTGATACTGTGCACTTTCTGGCAATTCTCTCAAAAGTCGGGTACGGTCTATATTCAAAACCATAATTCTTGCCTTGCCACTCACCACAAATTCCTCCACTTCAACACCACCATTATCATCTGCCATTGACCTTAAAGCTATCTCCACTGCAAGTATTGCCCCTGAATCCCCTCCAAGCTCCTGAAGCGCAGCCTTTTCTGTTGGTGTCACTGCCTGATCATTTTCCAATTTCCTTGACACAGTGGAAGAATCAATTGGTGAGAAGGGTACTCGCCCTAATAGACAAACAGCGACCAGTGAGCGAACCACTGCTAATGGACTAACCTTCTCAGAATCTACTTGAGATGATGGGTTTGAATCGATAGATGTTTTCAGTTTTTGATTCCTGACATTTGTCAAGTCAGCTTCAGAAGAGCCATCAACGTAGGATTCAGAATTGGAACGGTGAGTTTGTTCAATAGGTTTCTTGGGGTTCAATTTAGGATCAGGCAGAGGCAAAGCAGGTGTAGGAGCAAAAGGACGATGGTTGAAAGAAGATACAACCTTGAGAGAAAGGTCAAGGGATGAAACAAGATTAGGTATTACAGCTTGTATAGAAGCAAGCATCTCCATGTGAGCCTTGTGTTGGCACTCTATGCGAGCTTCAAGCTGTTGCCTCATATCTTTAATGGAAGCTATGGTGTCCTCATTACCGTCTGATTGAGTTTCCATGGATTCCTTCCTATCACCAACTCTGCATAACATTTTCAGACATTCTGGTTATCAACTAGGATTGTTCCCCAAGCAAAAAATACATACAAAAAACGAATCTTGAAAAGTTTGATAGTTAAAACTACGATGGGTAAAGTAAAAGAAAAACTAATTAATCAAAGTATCATCTTTATAAACAGGAACTAAAATTTGAAGCATACTGCTATTGTTTCAAGTTCAACCAGCCACCAAGTAACTTAAAACCTATAAGGTCTCAATCCTGACAATCACAATAAGCAAAAAGAAACCTAAAAACCAGATCATAGCTAGAAAAATTTCACCAATACATAATAAAAAAAATAATACTGCATCAAATGTAAACATTCAAATAACCACCATTGCATACAAATAAACATGGAGAAACCCAAACACTCAACAAAAAAGAGTATGCCAAACTCCCAAAGCAACAATACTTAAACAAACAATACACAATCCAAAAGCCGGTTCGAAGCAAAAAAAAAAATGATACCAATAGTCAATAACCCAAATACCAAAAAGTGCTTAAATTTATAGGAAAAACAAAACTTCGTTGGCGACATAAGAGTTACCTTACAATACAGAATAAAAAGCCCTGATTCCTAAAGACCTAGAACGAAAAAAAGGAACTTGAACACCGAGTTGGGATGCCAATCTTGAAGAGAGCAGTCGAAGGTTGAGAATTGGCGGAACTTGGGTTTTCCGGCGGCGGAGATAGAAGAAAGGAAAGAGGGGTTTAAGGGTTGCAGCAGTGACGGAAGAAAACAAAGGCGAATTGATTTTGCAGGTAAGCTTAGGTGATAGACAACGTTTTACTGTAATGTTGTCTCAGTAATAATGAAATTAAAATGTTTTACTTTTATTACATTGCTTCGTTATTTATTTATTTATTTATTTATTTATTTATTTATTTATTATTATTGTTATTTTCACTGTAAAGTTTATAATAATATTCTATTTGTTGTTATGTTGGTAACTGTAGAAGAGATTACTCATTATATTTTGTGCTCGTAACTTTCACATAAAATAATAATATGTATCTATATCATTTTTTTTAAAAAAGAGAATAATATACTTATTAATTAGATAAAAAAAAGTATTGTATTAATAACAATAAATAAATAAATAATCATAAGAACATATTATTTAATAATATATATTAACTGAACAAATTATAGATAAAATAATATATCATTTTTAATATTCATTTAACTCGATTATAATTAAATTAATTTGTTTGAAAATTATGTATATATATTAATTATAATATTCATTTAATTCAATCATGATTAAATTAATTTAATTATTCATTATTATTTGAATAAAATTTAAATATAAACTAAATATTAATTTTAACACTTTTTAGTGTTATATGAAAAACATACGAATAATAACTTAGACTCATGTTAGAAAATATTTTTTACAGTACTTTTCGACCCTTCTTTGAAATTAACTTTTATATATTAATCATTTAGTAGATTGGTTAATGTTTAAATAACACTAACTATAATTTTTGTATGATCTTATAAAAGATGTTATAAAATATCTTTAGAGTATAAATATATTATAACTTATAATTTAATTTTAGATATAAGTAAGATGATACTTTAATATTTTCTTTTAAGAGAAAAATTTATATAAGTAAAAATCTCAGGTTTTATCTTTATAAAAAGTTACTATTTTTCTATAATCGACTTGTAGTAGTAATTAGGATAAAAAAATTACTTAATCATAATCTTAGATTGAGTGAGTTTATTTTTGTCTATTTTTGTTTCTTTAATCAGTTTTTAAATCTTTCTAGTCATCTAAGTTTAGATTATGATTGCATGTTATATAGTGTTTTTAACTTCAGGAGTAGTCTTTGAAAATTAAAGATTACAGTGATGTGTTTTAATCGTTAATTAGAATTTTGTAGTGCATGTTAGGCTATCTCTAAGATTTATAGGTTTTTGGAGATCTTTGAGAATTCAGGTAGTTTTGTAAAAGTTAGTTAATTTTGAAATAGAACCCTATCTAAAATGATTGATTTGGATTATTATGGTGTGGATTGATTTAAGATTATAAATGAGTAAAAATCTTGTAGATTAGAAACTGAGACGGAGAATTTTGTATCAATAACGTTAGGAGCATACCAGATACGTCGGACGCATTTTGAGAATAGATACTCTCGAGTTCGATAGTATCAATTCTACTTTTGATTTATTTCAGTATTAAGATTTCTCTTCTCACTTTTACTTCTCTCTTCTCATGGGTAATATTTAAGATTATTTTTAACAATTTTTTAAATTATATAACTATTTTTAATAAAATTGTGATAATTATTTTTTTACCACAATTAGTTAAACTCAATACCACAACGCATCAAACAACTTTTAATGAATATTTCCCAACCAAATTTCAATTAAATAAATGAGATGTTACCAAATAAAAAATATATAATAATATTTAATACTTTAAGATTTTGTTTAGATTAAGAAATGAATTTGAAGAAATAGATTTGAGTTTATTTGAAGTGAAAGTATGGAAAGTTGGTTGTTTGGATTAAGAGAGAAATGATGAAAAAATAATAAAAAATTTATAAAAGTTTGTAAGTGATGTGATAGGTATAGTTGATAAAATAATTTTTTTAATAAATAAAATTATAGTTAAAATTAATTTAAGATTGAATATAATTAATTTATTAAGCATGATTGATAAATTATTATTATTTTAATTAAAGAAATTATAAAAATATCAATTATTTTAAAATAAAAAATTAAACTATTATCGTTAATAATATTATTATTTATAAATTAATTTTGATTATTATTATAATTTATTATTTTATTATTGTTACTTTTATTTTTTTTTAACTTTATTATTTTATTATTATAGTTATTATTGTGATTTTTTTGTTATTTTTAATTTTTAATATTAATACTATTAGTATTTTTTTACAATTATCTTATTTTTATTATTGGTTTGTAAATTTATTATTAATATTTTTTATTTTCATTAATATTTTATTATTAGTATTTTATAATTTTAATAAATTTATTATTAATAAATATTATTATTATATTATGTAATTAACTATATTATAATATAAATATAAATGTTAATAAATTAATAATAAAATTAATCATACAAAAATTTGATAAAAATAACTTGCTTCGCAAATCGTCTCCGTATTTTCTGTCTTTTATTATTTTTTTATTCTTTAAAAGATGAGCTTCCATTGCATTTCTTCGTATATTATCTTCCCATGCAAATCTGTCTGTTAGATTTAAAGAGACCTAAGTGAAACATTGAAAAATATTCATTTTATCTTTATATTATCTCCCCACGCAAATCTGTCTGTTGATCTAAAAAGACCTAAGTGAAACATTGGAAAATATTCATTCTATATAATATTATTAATCTGGGCTATGTTGTATATTATTAATCTGGGTAGTGATTCTTCAAAATTGAAAACCCTTTAATAATATAACATTAAACTTTAAAAATATAATAATTTAATTTATAACAATATGATAATAAAAAAATCGACCTAACTTTAATTACATAGTTTAGATTAATTGAAAAAAAAAATCATAACACGTCAATTACTTATCTCCAAATCTGGATATTTTTTAGATTGGATGATCTTTATCCTTGTTCTTATACTTTTACTTAAGACTACTCAAATATAAAATTTTAAAAAATAGCTCGAAAAATAAAAGCTTATGAGAATCTATAACTTAATTTTAGAAATAAGTAAGATGAGACTTGAATATTTTATTATTAAAAAAGTTTATATAAATAAAAAATAATAATTTTTATTTTTTTTAAATTTGTTTTTTGACCTTATTTATCATTAGATTAATGATTAGAATCTGCGAATAAACTCTGGATGACAATTAGAGTAATACTGTCCAATCATAATTTTAGATTAAATTCATTTTATGTCTCTTTTTTCTTTTGAACTAGTTTTCAGGTCATTCTAGTCATCCCAGTTTAGATTGTAATTGCATGTAATGTTTCTAGCATTAGGATTAATCTTTGTTATATCAGGGTTTCAGTGATGTTTTTATCATTGACAATGATTCTATGGTGCAGGTTAGACTATCTATGAAATTCCTAAAGTTTTGTAAGCTTTTTGTGAATTCAATTAAAGGAAATTAGTTTGAATGTTTTTAATAGATATTATAATTACTTGTTTATTAAATATGTGTTAGATGAATTTGAATTAAATTGAATTATGTATGGTATGATGTAGTATCTATGTTTGTGAACGATATGTAATGGTGATGGAGACATAGTATCTTTAGGAAAGGAGATACCAGTGTTGAGATTGTTCATGATGTGCATTTTTTGTGGATTTCTCTAGAGGAGGTATCCTAACTCTACTACTAGTATGTTGAGATTAAATAGATCAAGATGGTCAGGTAGTGAGAATCAAAGGAAGTTTATATGAGTGCATTAGGGTATAAAAAAATTGATTAGATCATATTATATGGATTAACAGATTACGGTACGATTGAAAAAGAACAACTGATTGAACCAAATCATATGGATTAACATGTTCATATGATTAGGCTACAATATGAAAAATAATAGATTGGACTAGGTATAGACCTCTGAATCCTTTTCAATACATGTGAAAGTAGAGTTAAGTGTCTTTACTCATGAGTTAGTGTATGTATGATAAGAGTTATTATAAACATGTGATAATGGTAATATGATGTATGATGAGATGCATTATGAAAGCATGATGTGTTGTAGAGTGGTTAAGATAAAAAAATTATAATTTATTGTGTGACTCCTCAATGAGCTGACAGAAAAACTTTATTTTATTTTATGATTCAATAAATATATTTATTATATTTATATTAACTTGTGGGGAGAAGTATATTTTGAAATACTAAGATGAATGTATGAAAATTTATAAATATATCTATTATTAAATTTTTGTATGATATAATACTATTATATAAAAATATGGGACGTTACTATCTTTATCCTAATTTTTATACTTTTTACTTAAAGACTTATTTTTATAAATTATAGATATTTTTTTTTGCATTTTAAATACAACAAAAGTAATGATTGCTAAAAAATTGTGTATTGTTAATTTTTTCATTAATTTTCTTTTGCTACTAGGGAGCTATAGTCATAGAAAAAAAAACATTTACATGTTTGTTTGGTAAATTTTAATTACTTGTTTTCTCTCTTATTTTTTATTCTTCTTATTTTCCTTTTTTAATAATAAATAATACTAAATTAAAATTTATTGCTTAATTCTTATATTGATATATTGAATGTTAAAATTAATTTGAAAGAGCAAATATTCTTTGATTTTTTTTTTACATAATTTATAATAAATTTTCAATTTTTATTATTGTAATATTTTTTCATGAAAGTCAAATGACACATGATAAGAAAAGTTAATGCTTTATTATAATTATTGAGTTCAATAAGGGTTTTCTAGTGCTTATTTATAGTTAAACTTTTAATGTGAATTTCACGGATGAAAAAATGTAATCGAGAGGGATGATGCACTAGAAAATTAATTTAATGTATTCTAAGAAAATTAAATACTAAAATAAATATTTCAAGAAGTAAAAGACAAGTGGTCTGTTTAATAATTTATTTTGAACATATAAATTAGAAAGGAATGAATCATGTTCATAAGAAAATATTCATTACATGTAAAGTGATATATAATTATGAGACTCATTGATTAAATTTTGTTAGTGGTAACAAGTTATTTATGTTTTCTATAAAATACTAATTTAACGCATTTTAAGTAAATTAAAAACTAAAATAAGTATTTTAGCATAATGAAAGACTTGGACCTAACATTAAATAAACAAATTGTTTAATTTAATTATTAATTTTCATTAAATATTTTGAATATATATAGTATGTTTCAATTTATTGATTATTTAATGTTTTTTCTATTTTAAACTCGTCGTACTCTAAATATTTATTAATTATAGAAAGGATTCCATTGTTAAGGTAAGTTCGTCCATCACTATATTCGACACATAGATCATTTTAAAGTTTAAAGCTCAACCATACAGAAAGAAATGTATATTAAAATTGTTCTTAATCTAGACTTCTAAATAATATAATAATATAAGATTATTTGATATATCAAATTAAAACTTAAAAAACTTATTAAAAGAAGTATAATACTTTTGAGAATTCAATACAAAAGGATATGTTTTATTTTTTTCAGATAATAACAAATAAACTATAATTACACAAAAATTAAAATAAAATACTAAATAAATTAATGATATTTTTGTAATTAAGCAAATAGAAAACAAATATATACATACTCAGTCTTCTCCACACTCAATTTTAAAAGTTGAATATTACTCATAGTCATATAAAAAAATAAATAATTTTTAATTTTTTCTATTAAGAAAATATTATCAAATATAAGTTTACTTGTTACTCTTAACTCGACTTATAAAAAAATTGATTAATGGTAATAAAAAATGTTGTTGTAACCTTATTTTTAATTATACTTTTGTCATGACATTTATAACATATATAAAGTTAATTTTGATAAAATATAACAATAGACAAGAAAAATATAAGAATAACTTAATAACTTAAATATTTTTTAATAATAAATCCTAAAATAACTTAATATACAAGTTTTTTAACTAGTTTTTTATATAGACTTCAATAAGAAAAAAATATAAAAAAACAAATATAAATTATATACGAAGTAAAACAAATTTGATGTGAAAGTTAATTATGTGTGTAGGTGTGAGTTTGTGTGTGGATGCGTTGGTTTACGTGTGTGTGTGTGGATATGGGTATGTTGTTTGTGTGTATATGGGTGTTTGTGTGTGTTGTGTGTGCATATGCGTGTGTTGTTTGCGTGTGTTGTGTGTGCATATGGGTGTTTGCGTGTGTTGTGTGTGCATATGCGTGTGTATGAGTGTATATTGGTGTTTGCATGTGTTGTTTACGTGTGTATAAGTCTTTATGTGTATATATACGTGTATTGTTTGTATCTGTTGTTTACGTATATATGAGTGTTTGTGTGTACATATACGTGTATATACATGCGTAGATGCATTAATAAAAAATGAATAAATGTTTATTGTAATAGACAATTTAAATAAAAAATCACAATTTACACATCTTTACTTTATTTGACGATGTAAGATTGGAATAACAAAATCTTCCTATTTGAAAATTAAATTCTTAATTTTAACTATTTTTTTTTATACACATGATTTTAATGTCAATGAATACATCAAACAAATCATCCTCATTTCGCATAATATTAAAATAAGTTTGACATTAATCTTTCTTATCCGTCGCCACAACACCTTACCAAGTTTTCTTATTATAGAAATAAAATATTCAATTATTTTTCAGTGTTTATAACTCTATATTTTCATTAAGATTAAGTAGAATTCACCAATATCTAGTCTATTATAAGTTATGTGAAGAATTTGAATATTATTAGTAAATTACTTTTTATTATATATTTATAGTAATATATGAAATTTTAAATAATATAATAAAAATTATATTATTTTCTTTTTTATTATTAAAAAAATTATTATATGTTTATCACTTCATTCTTTCTACTTTAAATGTATTTACAAGTTTATTTGATAAACTTATAAACTAACTTGATCAATATAAATTATTTTATGAGCTTCTAGCTCACAAACTATAGAGTTAATTCAATTAATTTGTAACTTTTTTACACTGTCTCTTATATTTAATATATTTATTTATTATTTTTTATTTTGTGTTATTTATTATTATGATTATACATTACAATTTTATAGACACAAATTAATTATTTCACTATTTTTAATATTTGTTGAGTTTTTTTTTTATTTTAATTTTGTGCAGTTTAAACTAAAAAAAGGTTACATTACAAATTGAAGTAAAAAATATTATATTTAAAAATTACACATAATAAAAATTATAAAAAAGAAGTTTAATATGATATTTTAAATTAAAAAAAATAAAAGATTTATTTAAAAAAAGTAAAAAAAAATTATTAATACTCATCAGATAAATTCATATTAAAAATAATATATTTAAATGAAGAAACGTATATAACTTTAAAACAATAAATAAAATTATTAAATGGATTAATATTTATATAATAAAAATTACATTACTAACGCTTAACTTATGACATTCTTTATGAATTTCTCTTTCTACAATAATGAATTTATATAATCTCTCTAATAAAACGTTTCATTCAGTTTTATAAATTTCTATCTCAAAAATAAATTATTCCAATCTTTCATTTAATAATTTTCTCTCTCTATTTTTTTTTAACTCTTCTTTTTGTCACCATCTCTTTCAATTTACTATAAATACCTTCCTCTCCTTCTACTACCATTCACTCATCCCAAATTTTCTTCAATCCATGGGACACATTCCTCTTTCTCCTAACCTCCCTCATATCCTCACTCTTTGCAATTTCTCTCAATATTTTGAACAAAACTTGTTGCAAATTAAAGTCTTCCATTTTTCTTATTTGAGATATTGTAGAAGACAAAGATTTGGTTTTTATTCTTTCTTAAGTTTTTTAGCCTTTCTCCAAATAAGGTTTATATTTCATTTTATTCTCCAAAATTGCAAGAAACTTCCCCTCCCTCTCATGGTCCTCTTGGAGAAGTTCATAGCTCAAAAAATACACTTATTTTATTATCCAAATTTTAGACTTCACATAAATTTTTGAACTTTGATAGAAAATTTGCATTGAATGGGGGAATTCATGAACAAATTAGGAATTGTGAATTGTGATATAATATTCCTTTTCATCTCTCAGGCAAATTTTTACAGGTTTCTGATTTTTCGTATTTATTGACTACTAATTTTTCATTTTTATGTGTCTTGGTTTATGCTATGGTCTCTTGAATAATTTATTATTATTATTATTTATCTCTATTTGAGGCTTATACAATCCAAAATGCTTTCACGTAAAAGGCTAATTGATGTATGAGTCTATGGTGTTGGTATTTTTTTTTTTTTTTTTTTATTTTT
>Ga0209700_103097_pt1 | contig 32453 bp, 26 predicted proteins | sample SiratroredBW_FD_187528 | JGI IMG/M metagenome (GOLD analysis project Ga0209700, IMG submission 187528) | Root nodule microbial communities of legume samples collected from California, USA - Siratro red BW (SPAdes) (version 2) | ecosystem: Host-associated > Plants > Roots > Nodule | place: USA...
AATCAAATACTGATATATTTGTTTGGAGTATTGAATTGTATTATTACTAAACTGGGTTCTGAATTGACTCTTGATTTTGCTTACTGTTTCATGCAACTGTTCTGATTCAGTTAATTCAAATAAAGATTCAGTCTGTGAAACAGAATTGCATTTTACTGAAAAATATCAAATTGTTTCAAAAAAAATTTTGAAATCCAATTCACCCCCTCTTGTATTTCAGCCAAAACAGTTTCCAACATAATTTTTTTTATAGTAAAAGAAAAAAAATTATAAACTGTATATAAATTCGATATAAAAAATTACCTTTTAATATTATATATATATATATATATATATATATATATATATATATATTGAAAGATAATATATCTTATACGGATTCACTTATAACTAAAATTAAGACTTTGTTAAAAATAATAAGTTTGTTACTTTATTTCTTTCTGCATTAATTATTCTTTAATTAACGTGTAATAATATGATTTCTTAAGTTAAAATAATTGTTTCTAATTTTGTGAATTTGAAGTGCTTTATGTTCTTCATTGAATTTATTACATGGGTTTTCTGTCCTTATTGACGTTAGAATTGTATGCTCGTAAATTTTAATTTTGTTAATACATTTCTTGAGAGAAGAATAGGCATAAGAGTGTAAAAATGTTATATTATAATTTAATTATATATAATAATTTATTTACTTTTAACATTAACACTAAGTTCATTTAAAACCAAAGTTAATTTTAGTTTATTGACATTGTCAAATCTTTTAACATAAAAAGTGTTTTTCTATTTATTATTCAATAAAATAAGAAGAATAATACTTAAAGTTTTTCGATTTTTTTTTAGATTTAGTAATTTTTTTCAAGATTTATCAAGACGCATAAATTTATTTTTATAAATAAATGATAAGTCGTACTTGGAGAGATAAAGTAGAAAACGTGTGCACCCTAGTTCAACTTTTGGACAAATAAATAATTTCAATTAAAGTTACGACTTTATTATTTTGTATTTTATTTAATAAAATTGTTTTAAGTTAAGTAGTTGTGTGTAAATTTATAAGTGTAATATATGGAAATGAATGTATTGATTAAATGAATGATGTTAAGGAATTATAAGAAAAAATAAAATTAAGAAATACACCAATAAATGAAAAAAAAGTGATAACAAGATTTGTAATTAAATATAAATGATTTGTTACATAAAATTTCACTATTTGTAGAAATATTTGTCTACTTGTGATCTTCGTTGGGATAATAAGAATATTTTTTGGTTTAGTTTGAATTGGTTCATCTATTTCATTATGAATATAAATAGTTGTTGGTCATCTTGACTATGTATAACGCATGCTCAGGTTGGGAATGAAATTTGATCCTATATAAGATGATTGTAATCTTCATCTTAAACAAGATGAAATAGTAATTAATAAGCCTTGAAAATGTGTAGTAGTTACAAATGAAGTCAACAAAAGTCAATAATTTTCAAATGGAAATAGGAAGAAACTGCGAATATGTGAGGACAAAGTAGTTTAAGAGCTTGAAACTCTCTACAATCGCCCCACCAGTCATTTAATTTAGTCGTTTATACATTGGTCGATGACCAAGTTGTGAAATTTTAATCTCTTTAACATCAAACTTAGAGCTTTCTCGATTGTATGTTTGTACATGACACATGGTTGATTTTTGTTGATTGTTCCTTAGCAAAGTATTGATTTCTTCTACGTATTCATGTCTTGCTCATAACATAAACTCTATCTTCATGTCTCGTTCAACAAACCAATAATTTGTTTTTTTCAAAGGTCGACTTAATCAGGGTGAAGATTGGTAAGGAACACGCTCTCTTCATAATAGAGTTCATGCCTTTAGCTAGGTTAGTTTCATGTATTCATAGCTCTTGCCTCCATTGTACACTTGTGTCCACTTCTCTATTGATATTTGATCTATCCATGAAATAACTTGTCAAAACTCCAATTTCATAACTGATAACTTGGCCTGAACTTTGAGTTGTTTCATTTCATAACCTATGACAAAGTAAATAATATAATGTAAATTTTACGTCATGTTGTCGTAATTTGAAAAAGAAAAGAAGAATCATAATACCTTTTGTTAATCAGTTGTCTTTTCAACTCAACATTTTTTAATTTTATGTTAAATTTTGAGGCAATGTGACGTATGCAGTATATTGAGTGTAGACTCTCTGACTTCCATCCAACTTCTTCAAATTCTAGTGCTAACAAGATGGTTAATCCTTTATTCGTTATCAAGCACAAATTGATTGAGGTGTGACATATTGATGCAACAGTTGAAAGAACCAAATTAAAGTCTCCTTTTTCTCATAAATGCTATTGGAAAAATGTTTTAATTTTCATCCTTTGCAATTGCAATTAATAAAGTCAAATCATATTTACAGTCAAAATATACCATCGACCTAAACAACGAGCTTGTAATAATTGAATCTTACTTCTTTGATTACCTTTAATTTTGTTCTTACAGGACCTAAAGAGTTCTTGGTTAACTCATTGGATGGTCTTGGTGTTCGTTTTTCACTACTCTTCAAGTCTTCTTCCAAACCGAATGGGGGGTACTTGCCAATGACATTGGGATGCTCAAGTCAGTATTCGGTTATCGGAGCAAATGACACAAGGTTTTTTATGAGTACCTTTGACTTGGCTCTGTTCACTTAATTATAGTGGTGTGGCTGACACAACATCAACGTGAATGGCTTAGTTTATGTTACATAGCAGCTTTTGCAGACTGTCAGAGATTGTCTCTAAGTTAACACTTTAAAGATGATCTTAATCTGAGATGTTATCGATTTAGAACGATAAGGTGTCATTGAGGGTTGTGTACATATAACACCTAAGGAGGTCAAGTTTGAAGGATTTCGTGGTTCATCTCAGCCACGAAGTCGACCAATAACTATGCTTTAACTAGTCCATGCGGCTCGTACTGTATACCATATTTGGACATTCTACCGACCAACCAATCATACGCCCCGCTAAGTCTGGCTTGGATAAAATTTTTGCTATTGGGTAGTCGGTTTTGACAATAATTAAATGCTTATGAAAATATGCTCGCATCCTTTTAGCCGTGGTTATCAAGGCCAAAGCAACTTTTTCAACCATTTGGTACCTAGTCTTCGTGTCCTGCAACATCCTACACATGAAATATACCAGCCTCTGTTTTGAGTCTACCTCTTGCACCAACGCAGAACTCACAACTTCGTCAAAAATCGACAAGTACACAAAAAAAGGTTTATCGGGAAGAGGTTTTTGTATCACAGCTGGATTGGCAAGGAATAGCTTTAGCTGGGCGAATACCTTTCACATTGCCCATCCCACTGAGATCGAGTTATCTTAAGTAGGTTGAGTATAGGCTTTATCTTCTCTGCCATCTTTGGCATAAATCGTGACAGAGCCATCAACCTACCCACAAGGCATTGAACCTCTTTAACATTCTTTGGACTTTGCATCTCTATGATGACTTGACATTTATCCGAGTTGGCTTCGATTTCTCTTTGGGTTAGCATGAAACTAGAAACTTTCCCCCTTCCACTCCAAAGACACATTTCTCCGGGTTCAAGCGCATACCTATCGCCCTTAGCACTTTGAACACAATTTTCAAATCTTGGACGTGTTGGTTACACGACTCGGATTTGACCACCATGTCGTCAACATATACCTCTATACTACGCCATATGAGCTCTTTAAACACCTTATCCATTAGGTGTTGATATGTCACGCCCGCGTTTTTGAACCCAAGTGACATGACCTTGTACATATAGTTGGCGTAATCAGTCATGAAGGTTTTCTTGTCTTTTTCATGTGGGTGCATGCTGATCTGGTTGTACCCCGAGAAAGTATTAAGGAAACTCGTGAAGTTGTGACCAGATGCCCCATCCACAAGGAGGTGAATGCTAGCTAACCAATATGCATCTTTCGGACATGCCTTGTTAAGGTCGGTGTAGTCCGTGCAAATTCTCCATTTCCCATTAGGTTTTTTGACTAATACTACATTGGCTAACCAAGTAGTATAATGTGATTCTTAGATGAACCCCGCTTGCAAGAGCTTCTCGGTCTCTTCCCTGACCGTCATGCGCTTTTCTTCTCCCAATTTTCTTTTCTTCTAGGCAACATTTCTAGCATTGTTGTATGTTGACAAATTATGGACAATGATGGCCAGGTCGACCCCTAACATATCTGCGGTCGTCTAGGCGATCACGTATGCATTCTCTTGCAACATTAAACTACTTTCTCAGCATCTTTCTTTAATAAGGAAGTTCCTCTTTTTGTGGTACAATTGTCTTCCATTACTGGGACGGGGCATGTATCCTCCCTAGGTTCAACCCTTATGTCATCAATTCTCGAGTCCAGCTCGGTTGACGCCACGAGGTGGCTTCTTTTGGGAATCCTCTCCCTTATCACTTTCTCTGCTTGGTTGCTAATGATAGGTTCTACTTTGAGGCTAGCAACGTAGCATTCATGCGCAGGTTTTTGGTCAACATGGATGGTAATGATGTCCCCTAACGAGGAAGAGAATTTCATTGCAAGGTGTGGGGTGGACACTATCCCTCCCAACTAGTTCAGAAAGATGGCCTATGGAGAACCTACTATTTGATCATCATGGGTTGTATCTCACTTCAGGTATCTGGAGCTTTTTGAAAATGCTCCAATAGAGTATGTCCACCGAACTTCCCTAGTTTATCAACGTCTTCATGACTGCGAAGTTTTCGATCTCCACTATGATCACCAGAGTCGTCTTGCATTGGGTTGATACCTTTGAAATCGACGTTTGTGAACGTGATGAAGGGCATCTTGTGCCGCATGGGGGTGGTGACTGCGTTGAGAGTTTGGACGACATGTAGGTGTTTCTTCCTAGCAGATGTTGATGACCCTCCGCCTGCAAATCCACACCTGCGATAGTGTTAATCACATCTCGCAGAGGAGAGTCTTGGGTTTGTTGTTGGGGTGACTAATATCGAGGAGGCCTCGCCCCATCATTTACTCGCCTCCTTGGCTCCCCTCGTGCTTCTCGTTGGTATCTATCTGGTGTACGCTCCCTAGGCTTCATGGATTCTATTGATCCTATACAAACCGCTTTAAGTAATCGGCTTGTATCAACTTTTCTATTTTCTCTTTAAGGGCCACGCATTCCTCTATATTGTGCCCATAATTCTGGTGTAACCTACAATTTTTAGAGGTGTCAGGGTCAATTAGGGTTAGAGGTGTTAGAGGTGCCCATAATTCATCAGGGTCAGTCAACTATCGATCCATGTTCAGTCCTTTCCAATTAGCAGGCAACTCCGCACTCAGTATGCGTCAATGAATGGATGTCGTCCTCCTCCCATAGAAGAGGTATTTCCCGTTTGATGGGATCCCTCTTCCTTTGTTTCTGGATCCTTGGTGGGTGCACGGGATCGACAAGAGGGTGAGACAACTCTAGTCTTCTCCACCCTCTGTCCTGACGGCATTGTTCCTTCGCCATACAACTTCTTCATGTCCTCGTTTTCTTGCCTGGCACGCACAACTCTTTCTCATTCTTTTGTTTCATCTCCGTCATCTCACATTGTAATGACAACAATAGGGTCATTGAGTCAATGTCTGCCATCACACCTTCTCATCTTTGTTCGTGTACTTGATTTCGGATTGATACCATCTGAGCCTTTAACTAACTCCCTTCGGCCCCACGGTAGGTGCCAATTGTTCTTATAGAGATTATATGGACTTAAAGAGTTCTCGGTTAACTCACCTTGGATGGTCTCAATCTTCGTCTTTCACTACTTTTCAAGCCTTCGCTCTTGTTCGAGGAGTCTTCATTCCAAATCGAATAGGGGTAGTTGTGATTGACACTCCGACGTGAAGCAAATGGAAACAAGGTTTTTTATACGTACCTTTGACTTGGTTCTGTTCACTTATTTGTAGTTGCATGACTAACATAACATCAATGTGATTGGCTTAATTGTTGTTACATAGCAGCTTTTGCAGACTGCTGTTGTCAGAGATTGTCTTTGAGTTGGCACTTTGAAGATGATCTTAATCCGAGATGTTATCGGTTTAGAACGACAAGATGTCATTCAGGGTCATGTAGTACAAATTTCTTACTTGTCTTAATTTTTGGTTAATCTCTTTCGAGTATTGCTTATCAAATTGTGCTTTTATTATTTTATTTTATTAGTGGCCTCTTGATGTAGAATACAATTTAAAATTTGTTTTTTGAGAGAATTGAATTCTAGGTAGCATCCAAAGAAAAGACAAAGAACCTTACAAGAAGTACTCACTTATATTGGACAAACGAGTTATGACTTAAAACTAAATACTTGTGAAATGGAGAGCAAACACTTGAGAAGAGAAGAGTGAAACACTCGAGAATCTAAAATTTGAATTAATTTTTTCATTATATTTTTTTTAAGTTGTAATACTTTTAAATACTTATTTTTTTTAATGAATTAGTAATCATGTAAACAATGAGTGTGTCTTGAAGGTCAAAAATGCCAACAAGTCTTACTTTAAGAATTTGTCTAGATTTAAAAATTTTTGCAAATTGATCATTGCGTTCAAACTATTTCCATCTAGCTATAGTCATAACATTAGCCTTGGCTCGTGTCTAGGTAATTTTCATTGAGAAAACGTTTGTAAAGTATATTGGAGTAAAATTCTAACTAAAAAAACTTAGGTATTTAGAATTTACAAGTGACACACTTCTCTTTTTCTAGAAATCTTCATAGTGCATTGAACCTATCATTTATTTTTGAAATTTTTTCATACAAAACTTAATATATTTAAGCATACTTTTCACTTTAGTAGTAATGATTCCGAAAGAACTGTCACGAGAGTTCAACTCACTAAAACTATAAAAACAACAAGCATTGTATAATTATTTTCAAAACACTTAGAACTTATAATGACGACTAAATTAAAATGAAATATCGAGTTAACACAAGTTAGATTTTAAATTCAAAAGACTTGTAAACTTTCCCACATTGAGATACTCAAATATTATCAAATAAATTAATTATATAATTTTAAATCAATTATTATTTATACGATTGTAAAAATATAAAACTTATCATATGAAGTACTATCTCTAATGTATTATTTACTTAGAACTTAATGCGACCTAATAAAATAAGATAGTTCACAATAAATTTCTTTTGTACAAATTTTCATTATAAACTATTTCATAATTTCATAATAACAACGACACAAAATAACTTGATATAACAAACTGCAAAAATCATCCAAACCAATCTGCTATACATTCGTTTAATTTGAATTTAATTTTATATCAAATTAATCTTATTATATATATATATATATATATATATATATATATATCTTCTTTTAAGAATTGAATTAAGAAGAAATATTAATATTCTTCTGGCTTTAATTGTACTTTGTTAGGAGTAGCAGTAGCATAGTCATCTGATTTCTAACCATCAATCTAGAAAACAAGGACAATAGGTTAATATTATGAAATGACATCTAAAAGCATATCAAGACAAGAAGACTCCAACTAAATTTTTCAAACTTATACCTACTGTCATCATTGTCCATCAGATCACCTAAAATTTGCTCCACTACATAGACACTACAACTCCACAATAAGCCTAGCATTTGTCTATATGTTACTCAACAAAATGGTATATCACTGAAGATATCAACTTATCACAGAAGACAGAGAAAAGCCAAATCTGTCCATAGATAAAAGTCTAGAAAGGGAGCCACAAAATAAACTGTTCCCATGAACTAATTTAAGTCCCCAAAATAAAATCCTATCAGATTAAAGCTACTTCCCCTTATAACTAATATGAAAACCACAAATGGAAAGCAACAAAATTATGACCATTGATACCTAAATTTTTTTATAAAAAGCCCCAGAATAAGAATGACATAGTCAGCATTTCTGAGTAAACAAGGTTCCTCTTGTATGATATGATCACCAATCAATCCCTCACAATCTTTTTCCTTTCAAAAGACAAAGGCCAAACAATCCATCACAAATGGGTCCTTATGTGTCCAAGTAGAAAAGATTATATTAATAGAATCAGTTCAAATAGAATAGTATGCAAGTCCATAATGCTTATAATGGAAGCATCCCCTTGAGTTAAATGCAGTTTCAATTGTTTTAGGAAAATCAAGTGCACCCTTGCCATCAACTGAATGGCCAGGTTCAACAAGACAGAAATAAAAGAAAAAATCCCAATTTTCACCAATAACAGTCAAATCTACTTAATCTTTCAGCACATTGGGCTTAGAAATCTTCATCGAAATAAACATTGAAACATTAAATAGTGAAGGTAACCTTCACCTTCTTTCTGGCTAGTCTCTTAAGATAATATGCAAAATTTAAAGAGAATCAGTAGCTGCAAAAAAGTTCAAAACTAAATGTATCCATGAAATAACAGTGTGCACTATAGTGGCAATGCACTATAGTGATAATGCTTGAAAAAGTTCAAAGTTAAATGCATCCACAACACGGCATTACAGTGTACTATAGTGACATATTTAAGTAGAAGATTGTAAATTTGTGAGACATCTTTACAACATGGTAATTGTAGCACAACTAATTGCAATTTGATTCAATTTTAGTTATTCATCCCATCTCCACGCTCAAACAGACAACAGGGGCTTCTACCCACCGATTCTATATAGTTTATGGTAGCAAGAAATATAGACATGCTCATGCCTACAACATCTCATCTTCGTTTATAATGAATGGAAATACACACATACATATATATAGTATGGTCACATTAAAACACATACAACGGAAACGGAAATAAATAAACCAAGCTACTAAAAGATGAAATCAACAGTAAAGGAATTTTATCCACTTGTTTATACAAGCAGCATCAAAATTTGACCAGAGTTCCCTCCACCCAAGAACAATATAACTCAAATGGCACAAATGTGAAAACAAGATAAATTCAAGATCCAATTCAGTATTGAAATAAAAAGGATGGAAGCTAGAAAGAACCATAGCAATAAAAACATTCAAACACTACTTTACATTTGACTGATTGATCAAACCTCTGTAGAGGTCTGGTAAGAGGGGCAAAACATTCTGAAAATTGACGACAAATTTCTCCAAGAACTTTTCCTCGCTTGTGCAAATAATGGAACTAAAGTGCACGTTTTTCTCAAGAAGACCTTTTGATTTCAAGATTTTAATTACAGAGAATCTAGGAACAATCCTCTTCTCCAAGCTGTAGGCTACAACTAAAGGATATTCAGCAATAGCTTCTGATGGCCAACCCATATCCTTCACTAGGAAACTCATCTTTCTGGAAAATGTTTCCCCTGAAAACTTCATAAAACTGGGAAACTTCCTAAATGCTCGAAGAGCCATTTCCCGGTTCCAGCCCCACCCTTCATAGACCTCAAATCTTGAATCCCACACTTCTTTCTTCATAGTTACAAGCACGTGAATAGCAACAACAAAATCCAATTTCAAAGGACTAAATCCAATTTCCTTAGCTTTCTTGATAGCTTCCACAAACCTGGAATGCTCCACATACGCTGCAGACAGAGCATTGGTCACCAGGTGAGAGATGGAAGCTTGAGGCACACCACATTGCCTCAAAATGTTAATGTTTGGAACGAACTTATTCGTTAAGTCACCATACACGAAACCAAGTGGGGCATTTTTAATAGTTCTAACAACTTCCCGATCATTACGAAGTACACTCTTTAGGATCTCATAGCGAGGGATGATGCATTTTTCCAAGTGCCTCTTCAAGATACCACGGTTCGCAATCAGAATCTTAGGTATGTCAATGTTGGACAACCCAATAGAACGAAAGAACTCGAGTTTTGGCAAAAGGGTATTCTCTACTTTTACAAATAGCACCGAAGGATGTCTCACCACAAGCTTTGCAAGCTGGGATTTTGAGAACCCATAGTTGCTTAGGGTATCAATGACAGCATTTGGGCCATCTAGGGTTTTCAAATTGACCTTGTTGGAGAGTTCCCTGGCCAGAGTTTGGGACACCCCACATGAGTTAATGAGGTAAGACACAGTAAAGGTGTCACCTTTGTGATGTTTTCCATCTGAAATGGAATCAGAGGAAGTGCCTGAAGTGAAAGAATTGAAGAAAAACAGAGAAGCAGTGTGTTTGTATGGCAGTAGAGAACCCAGTAGAAGATGGGTACTCCTGTAGCCTGTGAATGACGATGATGCAATTAATCTTGAAATGAAAATATTGGACACCATTTACTTACCCAGAAATTTCAATTTCAATGCAGTGAGATTTGGCTAAGAGCACCCAGAGAACAAAGAACCACAACTGGGTTTCGGAGGATCTGTAGTTCTTCAGATGTATCTGATGAGGTTGAAGGGTAAAGACTTGTACCTTTTTGGTTATTAGGGATTCTCATTTGTTGCAGGTGGTAGTAAATAGAAAATATGATTATTATATCTTAAATAAATAATCTCAACGGAAAAATACTTGGAAAAAATAATGTCTTTCCAAAGGACAAAAATCACCTTTTTACTTAGGGTTCAAAATTTCATACTTTTGTCTCACTTATTTTTTTTTGTCCGTCAAACATTTTTCAGACAATGTTTAGTCGAAGAGGAAAAGATATAAGTGAATTTATTAAATTTTATAATAGTTATTCTAAAATTATACAAACTTATGGTTTTATTATCAGTAAAAAAAACATACAATCAAAGTTTATCATGATAAACTCTCGTTGGATTTTAAACTCAAAATATACAAATACAATTAATAATATTGGTTTGTTGAGATGCTACTGAGGTGCATTAAACTTTTTCACAAATTGATGAATCGATTTTGATTTCAATTCGTATTAAAATTTTTAATATTTTTTCAACTTAGTTTTTGCTCGAACTTGTAGTAAATTAGATTTATTCACAAACCTTAACCTACTTTTAACAACTCTGAAATATATATTAAATAAGGATAATTTTTTCTTTATTCTCATATTTGCAATTATTTTTATTCTCTTAACAAATGTTCTCTAAATAAAAAGAATATTTACTTTATTTTATTTTTTTATTTTATAAAATAAATATTTTAACATCTTATATTTTTTATATAATAAAAATTTTATTGCATAAAAATTATATAATAGATTTATATTTTTCATATAATAAGAATTATATTATATAAAATTTATATAATAAATTTAAATATTTTAAATTTTATTCTCATATTTCTTGTATTTTTTTAAATGAAATTGTAAAAAGAACGAAACCTTTGGTAAGACTTGCAAATATTTTTATTCTCTTAATAAATGTTTCTTTAAATATAAAGATTATTTACTTTATTTTGTCTTTTTTTATTATATAAAAATGAAAACTATAACATTTTATATTTTTCATATAATAGGAATTCTATTACATAAAAATAATATAATAGACCTAAATATAAATATTCACATATTTATCATAATATTTCAAAATATACTTCTTCACATAAAATTTAACAAAAATAATTTTATAAAATCACAGAATAAAATAAAATAAAATAAATTTTTTTTATCAGTTCACGTGTAACACATAATCATCGCATATTTAAAAATAAAACAAACATCACACAAAAGAAGAGTAAGATAGAGAGTTAAAAAAATGTATATTTATAAATTAAATTTCTATCTCAACCAAACTACCACAAATCAAGCTTTCATAATTCATCGCGTGCATCACATTGTTGTTATCATATCTTAATAACTCATATCACAATATATTGAGTGACATCTAAAGACATTGAATTCTCTACTTCCGAAAGACTCGTGCATTAAGTTAGACTCAGAGGTTTGCACCTATCATATACCATTTCATTTATTTCTATCAGTTCCTATCTCAACCCTTGAATGCAGTCTGTTCTGATTAGTTTTTATTTCAAACCTCAGATACAGTTTCTATATACACAGGGTTAATCCATATATCCTATACCAATTAGCTTATATTTCAAACCTCAAACATAGCCATATGAACCTCCTTCAACTGTCAACACCTGATAATATTCATCTATATGATTTCAATGTACCAGTAGAGTCAGGATACCTTTTCAGATCAGATCTCCAAACAATGCACATCCTAACAATGTCAATATGGGTATCTCCTTTCTTCAAGATACTATGTCTCGACCACCATTCCATATCATTCACAAAATTAATATTACATCATACCATAGATAAACATTCATTCAATTTAATTCGAATTTATCTAATTCAAACTTAATAAAACAAGTAATTACAATATTTATTGAAAATATTCAAACTAGCTTCCATTACATGTCGGGTATTGACCCCGATTTATGTCACAAACTCTCAATTTACAAAGAGGCAAGGCCCATTTTCCAAAAAAAACGAAGGTTGGTTAAGGAAAAGAGATTGGCAGCCGAGGCCGAAGTGTAGAAGTTGCATGATGTTAGGTTTATAACAAAAATTCAATACACCACATGGTTGACAAACATTGTCTTGGTAAAAAAAAGTAGTAGGCAGTGAAGATTGTGTACCGACTATACAGACCTCAACAAAGCTTGTCCTAAGGATGCATATCCTTTGCCTAGTATTGATCGACTAGTGGATGGAGCGGCCGGGCATAGAAGGCTTAGTTTTTTGGATGCTTTTCAGGCTATAATCGATACCCATGTACGACCGAGATGTGGACAAGACGACTTTCATCATGAATCCTCAAACTATTGTTATCAGGTAATGCTTTTTGGGTTGAAAAAGCAGAGGCCACTTACCAGAGGTTGATGGATAAAATATTCAAGAACCAAATTGGACGAAACATAGAGGTTTATGCGGATAATATGATAGTCAAGTCAAAAGCTTTCAACCAACACTTAAAGGACCTACCCGAGATCTTCAGCCAGCTGGGCCAATATAACATGCGGCTTTATCTGGTCAAGTGTGTATTCGGCGTGGAAAGGGGCAAATTTCTAGGCTTCATGCTCACTCACCAAGAGATCGAAGCAAATCTAGACAAGTGTACAACCATACTCTCGATGTGAAGCCCAACCAATCTTAAAGAAGTTCAAAGGCTTGTGAGACGACTAACTTCATTATCCCGATTCTTACCAAGACTTACAGAGAAGATCTGTCCAATTCTGAAGGTACTCAATAAGGCAAACATGTTCAAATGGAATGATAAGTGTGAAGAAGCTTTTTACGTGATAAAGACAACCATATCCTCTGCACCTATACTTGAAAAGCCAAAAATTGGGAGAAGGTTGTTGTTATATCTATTTGTTTCAGAAGATGTTATTAGTTCAACACTTGTGCAAAAGGAGGAGTACAAACCGGTCTACTTCACAAGCCAAACACTTCAAGACGCCAAGACCAAGTATCAAGTCATAGAAAAGGCAACCTTAGCACTAGTATACATAGCGAGACGTCTTATGCCTTATTTTTGGGGGCACCCCATCACGGTTAAAACAGACTACCCAGTAGGAAAGGTCTTTCTAAGACCTCACCTGGCCGGAAACATTGTCTCATGGTCAATTCAGTTATCTGAGTTTGAGCTTTCATTTGAACCAAGAGAACCTATTAAAGCACAATGCCGACTTTGTATCCGAATTGCAAGGATCGACCGAACAACAACAAGAGCAGCAGAGAGGATAGTGGACACCCTATGTGAACGGAGCTTCAAACGTTAAAGCATGTGGAACCAGGGTGGTATTGGAGAATCCTAATGGCGTACGGATTGAGCAATCTTTGCGCTTCACCTTTAAGGCATCAAACAATCAAGCCGAGTACGAGACTCTCATTGTCGACCTGCCATTGGCTAAGGATTTAGGAGTTGAATACTTAATTTGTTTAAGTGATTCTCAGTTGATAGTAGGCCAAACTAATGGAACCTTTCAAGTCAAAGATCCATTGTTGAAAAAATATTACTAGAAGGTCTTGGCTTTGTTAGCAATCTTCAAATCTATCAAAGTAGAGCATATTCCAAGAAACAGCAACTCACAGGTCGACATATTGTCAAAGTTGGCCTTGGGAAAAGGCAAGAGAAAATATGACACTGTCATCTAGCTCACTCTAAGTCAACCAACGGTATCTATTATTGAATGCATGAAAACATAATCAGTTGAAGTTGACTGGAGAGCATCAATCGTTAAAATAATAAAGGCTATGGACAAAGGAGAAAACATTCGCGACAAAACTCTTACTAAGAAAGTCGCCCGTTATGTTGTTATTGGAGACGATTTGTACAAGCGAGGGTTCACGACCCCTCTGTTGAAGTGTGTAAACAAGGAACAGGTCGAGTACATAATGAATGAGCTGCACAACGACATATATGACATGCATTGCGGGCAGAGAACACTCGCTACACGAGTTATACACTTAGGATATTATTGGCCAATCGTACGTAAATTGGTCAAAGCCTTTACTCCTTCTTAGCCACGTAAGCACTGACAAGACGCACATATGGCAATCATCAACTCAGACACCCTCAGCAAAGTACATCAAAATACATATGACAATTTGGGCCTTCACCCCAAACCAACCAAGGCCTACCCAGAACCCTATAAATAGAGAGATGAATCCAAGACACAAGGTACTCTAATCATATTCACCCTGCATTACTTAGACTATCACTAACTTGAGCGTCGAAGTGCTTGCAGGACCCTCTCTCGGGATTGTGAATACTTGGTGATTGTAAGGACTAACAATTCTTGTAAGAACAGACTCCTCAAAACATTGTTGTCGCAACCGGGGTCACGACGAGGACGACGAACAAAATTATTTAATTTTTATTTTAAAAACAGAGGAGTCGCCATCATAATTTATTAAAGGAAAACTATGGAAAACCAAAAAAACAAGATAAGGCAAGTTTGCGAAAACAGATTTCGAGTCCGGGAGTCGGTTACGTGTGGGGAAGGTGTTAGCACCCCCACAATGCCCGTCCTAAGACAGTACTTTTAATTAAATAAGTAATCTGAGTGTGATTTTTTTTAAAACATTTATTTTCCCAAGAAAAAAATAAAAAGAAAGAAATATAATGCAAATAATAACAAACAAAGATATTTATTTTTTTTAAAAAGGGCCCGACAAGGATTTGACCTCGCTCCTACGTATCTCTATCAAGGATAGAAAATCAGGGGTTACGTAATTCTTTAGAAAAATTAATTGTTGAAATGTTTAATATTTTTTAGTTTTGAAAATTTTATATATTTTTTATTTTGAATGTTTTTAGAGTAAACTTCAAATTTGGATACCGTAGATGCGTGCGGTCTTTTGGTATTCCAGTCAAAGTTAAAACTTCAAATTTGGATACCGTAGACGCGTGCGGTCTTTTGGTATTCCAATCAAAGTTAAAACTTCCGGAATTAAACTCTTGTATGGTGCGAACGACCATTTTAAGAATTCAATCGAGTCATCATAACTTTTCAAATCAAAATTTGGATAGTTAGAAGTTAAACATTTTCTTTAAAAAAGAAAAAAAAAACACAATATGTCAAAACTTTTTATTTTCTCTATTTTTTTTATAAAAAGAACTAAAGGGGTATTTCTGGAAACAAAAAGAATTATGGGTGTAGGTCTAAATATATGGGGTTGCAGGGAGCAGTTTAATGGCTTGCGAAGAACAAGTACTATAGGCATTTGAATTTATTCTAGAAGAATGTAACAACAAAGTCAAGGTGGCTTAGTTGGTCTAAGGCGCCAGTTCGAATCTTGGTGACTCCTTCTATGCCTTTTTTTTTTCCATCTATTTTTTGCAAGGCATGATGGTGCAGTTTGAAGGCAAGGATGTGCGGTGTGGTGTAGTTTTAATTGTAGAAGAACATAATACAGAAAAATGGCGAATTGATATATTTATGAAAATGCATGTTGGTGACATAAGACTAATTTTTTAGTTTTTTATTCTCCCATGGATGCGTAGAGACACTTAGAAATAAACAAGAAGAAAAGAAACATACCTGGTGCTTGAAAAAGCTAGTATTTTCCTTTGTGTTTCCTTCTTTCTGTACTCTCCAAAACTAAACTGCTCTCTCTTTTTCGTCTCCCTCTATCTCTAGTATATGTATCTTTTCAGTCCTCCCCCCATAATGGTTCTCCCTCTTTTTATTAAAGACCCTCTCTTTTTTTCTGTTTTTTCCGTTATATATTTTTTTAATTATTTATTTAAAACATTAACAGACAAATCTAAATTACTCTATTTTTATTTTATTTATTTAAGCAAAACAGTTTTTTTTTATATTTATTTTAAAACTTGCAAATCAAGTATAGAAGCAGTTATTTTATTATTATATTTATTTTTATTATTTTTTATTTATTATTTATTTATTAATTTTCAGATGTTGTTGTTTTAAATTAAGATATTTTTGTTATTTTCTTGTTATTTTCGTTTTTTATTATTAATTATTTATTTTATTATTTTTTAATGGACTTCTTTATTTTTATTAATGGAAAAATTCAAATTTATTATTTTTATTTTATTTTTTTTATTGTTATCATTATTTTTCAAGAAAACTTAAACTAATAAATAGTTTTTTTTTATGTTATTATTCATTTTTTTTAAATTTATTTTTATCATCATACTTTAATTTAAAAAAAATAAAAATTACCCGAACAAAATCGAGTGTTGACACAAACCATATCATTTGAATTGTAGTGTGGCATGTACTGATTTGGAGGCCAAGTTGGCCATGGTCATTGTTGAGGGAAATAAGCTAAGATGCATGTCTAACTAATGATATAGATGTACATCTTATAAGAAACTCGTGAAATGTTTGTCTTGATAAACTTAACTCCAATTAGTGGCTAAGAGAATGGGAGGTTGTGGGAAAGTGTTTTTATGAGGCTTAAAGGGTAAGACGACTTTGTTGTGTCTAAGGTTAACGAGCTTTAGATGTGGGGCTACTCAATCTTAGAACCACTAAATGATAGTGGTTGGATGGATGTAGAAGCTAAGGGGAAAGACTAAGGTTTGGTTACAAATTACTTTTATAATAATAGATATGCTAAGAAGAAAAGGTCATATTAGGGAAAGGCAATTTGTGGTGGTTTACTGAAATGATTGCAAATTGAGAAAGGTTAGGATAAATGGCTAGGTCCTTTAAGAATTTACTAACATATCCATCAAAAGAACTTGCAACCAAAGCAGATTTAGATCAACACAAACCTCTCTTGACACTTTAGTTAATGGATAGAGTTGAAACTTTCTCTCCCTCTTTTTTCCTATGTCAATGTTCTTTCATTGTCAACTTCTGTTGAGATGGTTTTCTAAGGGCTTTGTTAGTTGCCAAGCTAGCATAATCAACTTTTCTTTCTCTTGATATGACAATCCACATAACACCTAGGCTAGAATTGGCTAAGGTTAAAGGGTTAAGGGTAATAAACATTGGGTTCAAAGGAAGGAGTTGGTAAAGATAGAAGCAGTTAAGAGAGATTAACAAATTGAGGGTTGTGTGGAATGTTTAAAGAAAGGAAGGTTTGGGTTCCTGGTTTGGGGAGTTTATAAGGGTGAAGATAAGGAAAGTTAAGGTAGTTTACGGTTAAAGGTTCAAAATATTCTTTAAATGAAGGTAAAGGTTGGGTTAAATTTTCAAGTGGATGAGAGAGAATATACACGGAAAATGACGCTCTATATATAGATGGGTTAAGGAAGGTTTCAATTTCTTCAATGTTTGGAATGATATTAAAAGGGTGTAGGTGAGGAAAAGGCTTGGTCCATGCAGTCTTAAGTCAACATTTTAGTATATGCATCTGGTTCCTTTAGCAAAATGGTCAAAGGTTGCATGTTTATAAGAGAGTTTGTCTACTAGCAATGGAGTAGGCACCTTGCTTTACTTAATCAACACGATAACATTTTTATTCTTTTTAGGTTGTTCTTCAATAAATGGTTTATGTTGTGACTCTTATTATTATTGTTGTTGTTCTTGATCAAGATTGGCAAGAGATGACATGAGAACCAAACCAATAAAGTCTAAATCCTTCACAAAGAAGGTTGTGTTCAAGTTGGATGTTCAAGATTCTCCTACAAGAAGTGGTCTTGAAGGTTTCAGTAGATTTATTGAAAGGCTTTACCACTTTTTAGAGGGTTTTGGAAACTTGCTAAAGAAGACAATGAATAATTACTACTTTAATGCTCGATTGACTCAAGACATAAGCTTATTTTAATGTGGAAAGACTATATAGGAGGAAAACATTTGAAAATATGTTTTGGGATCTTTTTGAAAATAGGGTTTGGGCTATTTAAATCTATTATCACTATATTAGATATTCGACTTCTACATAAAGAACACAAGTGTGTGTGAGATTTGTATGATGATTTATCGAAAAACATATCTTATGATACATGAATATCACTTGTAAATGATATTTCTAACACTATATATAAAGATAACCGAATCATAGTGGTATAATTCAATTATTTATATAGTTCATGCTAAGAAGATTTCTCATCCTTGTGAGAGGATCTTGAACAAGAGATTTTGTAGAGATCTTCCATATTATGAGTCTTTATGCATGTATTCATCCAATATTTATCTTTCGATATGATAGGTGTTACATTCTATATTGCTTACAACCTTTTTATAAATGCTTACATTATTTGTTAAGCTTTCTATACGTTCACTTATTTTTGATATATTTACTTTACATTATACATGTAAGTAATAAAGGAGAAAATAATTATGAATTAATCTTCCTTGTGTCAAATACACACATAGAGACTATTTATTTATTGATAAAAATAGTAACAAAATAATAGAAAATATGTGCTAAGCCCATTATATTCAACACTCCCCCTCAAGCTGGTGCATATAAATCATATGTACCAAACTTGTTACAAATATAATCAATTCTAGGTTCCCGTAAAGATTTAGTGAAAAATATTAGCTAACTGAGCATTTGAATTAAAAAATTTAGTTTTGATGTCTCTAGATATAATTTTCTTTGAAATGAAATGGCAATCAATCTCAATATATTTGGTCCTTTCATGAAAGACATGATTTGAGCTAATATGAAGAGCAACCTAATTATCACATATGAGTGTAATTTGAGTGGCCTCTCCAAATTTTAATTCTTTAAGTAAATGTTTTAAGTCAAATAAGCTCACAGGTGGCTGAGGCCATAACTCTATATTTTGCTTCAGCACTAGATCTTGCCACAACATGTTGTTTCTTACTTTTTCCAAGAAATTAAATTATCACCAATTAGAACATTATATCCAAAAGTAAATTTTCTATCAAGACAAACATCCTGCCTAATCAGCATCTGGATAACATGCAACTTTACTATGGTTATTATGACCATATAGTAAGCTTTTTTTCCAGGAGAACCTTTGATATACTTCAATATATGAATGATTGCATTCCAATAATCAACACATCGGGAATTAAGAAAATGACTCACCACACTGACTCCAAATGAAATATTATGACGAGTAACAGTAAGATTAATCTTCTATATTTCTCAAAATCTGAAAGAGGCTCCCCTAACTAGGTAGAAGTTTGACATTAGGATCCATGGGTGTGTCAATAGATTTTGAATTCATTAATCTAGTTTCTTCCAAAATGTCCAATGCATACTTCCTTTGAGAGATAACAATATCATTGTTAGATTGTGCTACCTCACTTCCCAAGAAATATTTGAGTTTGTCAAGATATTTGGTCTGAAAGTGGTGACATATATGTTGCTTTATCTAAGAGATGTCATGATTATCACTACCTGTAAGAACAATATCAACAACATATACCACTAGATAGATTGACCCAATACTTGAGTGACGGTAAAAAATTGAATCATCTGCCTCAGTACGAGTCATACCAAATTGTTGAACAACACAACTAAATTTTCCAAATCAAGCCCTAGGATACTGCTTAAGGCCATATAAAAATTTACACAGACGACATACCAATCCAGAAGACTCCCCTTGAGCAACAAAAACCTGGAGGTTGCTCCATATAAATTTCTTCCTGCAAATCCCCATAAGAAAAGCATTTTTGACATCCAATTGATAAAGAGGTAATCTTTGAAGAGCTGCAATAGCTATGAATAAGAGAACAAAAGCCATCTTTGCATTGGAGAAAAAGTATCACCATAGTCTAAACCAAAAATTTATGTATAACCTTTAGACACAAGATGAGCTTTGAGACAATCAATAGTGCCATCAGTACCAACTTTAATAGCAAAAACTCATCTAAACCAACAACAGATTTCTCAGAAGGTAAAGGTGTGAGTTCCCAAGTTCCACTGTTCTGAAGAGAACTTATTTTATCAAACATTGCTTGACACCAACTAGGATGGGATAAGACATCACCTACAGTTTTTGGAATGGACACAAAAGAAATAGATGAAAGAAAAGTATAAAAAGGTTGAGATAGTCTATGATAACTTAATGTAGTATAATATGGAGAGGGATTACGAGTATAACATATACCTTTACGAGTGGCAATTGGAAGATCAAGTTTAACTATTGGAGCAGGAGGAGGCGGAAGAGCTGACACAAGAAGAGAGTCATCAAATGGAAAATGAGAAGTCTGATGATGATTGTAAACCTGAAGAGGTGGTGGATGAGAGAAATCTTTAGGTACACTAGGCACAACCGGAGTATTAAAGACAACTGGAATATGTACTTGATTAGATAGAGACACATGTGGAGAAGATAAAGACTTAAAATAAAAAGAAAACTCAATAAATGTGATATCTGCAGAAATGAAGTAGTTGTTAAGAGATTGTGAGAAACATTTATATCCTTTTGAGATCTAGTGAATCTTAAAAGACACATTTGTGTGACTGAGCAAATAATTTATCAAGATCAGAACAAAAATTGTGAACAAAGCAACTAGACCCAAAAAATTTAAGGAGAAAGGGACGAAGAGGTTCATGAGGAAATAAAATAGAGTGAGGAATTTTATTCTTTAAAATTAAAGAAGGCATATAATTAATTAAATAACATGCACTCAAAATAGCATCACCCCAAAATCGTTGAAGGGTGCGAGTAGTTTCAACAAGATGTCTATTCTTGCGCTCAACCACCCCATTCTGTTGAGGTGTACAAGCACACGAAGTTTGATGAAGAATGCCATGAGATTTCATAAATATGTTAAAAGAATCAGAAAGATACTCATGGGCATTAGCACGGCATAAGATTCGAACTGAAATTCCAAATTGACTTTTAATTTCATTAAAAAAAATTGAAATATAGAAAATAACTCAGAACGATTTTTCATTAAAAATAACCAAGTACATAATGAAAAATTTTCAATAAAAGTAACAAAATATTGAAATCCTAAATTAGACTTAACACGACTTGGTTCCCAAATGTTTGAATGAACTAAGACAAAAGGAGACGAAGCACATTGTGAAGCACTATTAAGAAAAGAACTATGACTTTGTTTTCCTAAATGACACGACTCACAAGAAAAATTGGATAACTTGGACATAATTGGAACAAGCTACTACATCTTGGCAAGACTATGATGACCCAACTAAGCATGAAGAAGAGATGAAGAATCCATAACCATGCCAACATGTGTAGATGTTCGTAGGTGATAAAGACCATGAGACTTAAACCCAATGCCAATTATCCGTCTCGAACTCCGGTCCTGTAAACAAACAAAATCTTTGGTAAAAGAAATGACACAATCAAGGGAACGAGTGAGTCGACTAATAGATAATAAGTTAAAGGGAGACCCAGGAACATAGAGAACATTATCAATAGACAACGAAGGAAGAAGATGAATAGTACCAACACCATGAGATGAGACCCTAGAGCCATTAGTTATGGTAATGGAAGGTAAATAACCAGAGGTAGATATAGAAGAGAAAAAAAAATTATTACCAACAATGTGATATGTGGCACCCGAGTCTAGAACCAAGGACTAAGAGAATTGGAATGAGTGACAATAAAAGATGTACCTGTATGTGTTGTATATGCAACAGAAGCACTAGAACCAGAGTTTTGACGATCCTCATACCATTTAAGAAATTCATTGAAGGCAGCGGAAGAGGCCATGGATGAAGTGAGAGAAACCACCTTAAAAGAGGGAGAAAATTCCTAAAAAATCAAATGAACTCTAATAAAAAATAGTTTATTAACTAACCTAAAATATGTATCTTTTGTTTTCTTTTTAGTTATTAATTTCATTTATTTGAAGAGCTCTTCTTTCAGTATATATTTTTCATTCTCTCTTTCAACATTTTAAATTATTCAATATCAATTAAATTCACTCAAATCCCTGTGATATTTTTCCTCTCAACCGTTGTAAAAGTATTGGATATCATAATTCTCGTGAAATTTCAATCAAGTGTAATTGTTATTTAGCATTATATTTTCTTTGATGTGGTTTTTTTTGTAAAAATTATTTAATTAATATTTGGGACACTGTGAGAGTGGGTATGAGTATATCCATTACTCAATAAGGACAAAGATGAAACATATATTTATACTTGATAGGGATAGGAACGAAGATGAATGGTCTCTAAAGGTTATAGCAAAAAAATTCATTTTTATTTGACTCTCCAATTTAGTTGTGATTTTTGTTCATAAATTTCTAACCCTGTTGCTTTTTTAGTTATTCATTTGCTTATTACTCTAGTAGGCAAAACTTTGAGTGTCTTTGTTGGATCTTTTAGCATAAATAAAGGACATACATAAGTTTGTTGAAAAGTTTATCAAAACAAAGTTTCAAAACACAATTTCTTTAGGCAACGGGATACCATATTTGAGTTTCTTTACTTTTATTGCTTTGAGTCATACGTCTTTCTTGAAGTTTTCTTCTAAATTAGTACTTATCTTAAAATTTTATGATAGTTTTGATTTAGCTTTTATATTTTGAGTTTGTGTAGTTGAGTTTCTAAGTGTGAGAGTGCCAAAATTTTACTTTGAAATCTTGTGTTATTTGGGGTAAGTATCTCTCACCCTTATCGAAGAAAAAATGTTAAAAAAAGTTGGTCCCAAATTACACTTATCATTAAGGCCTCCATATAGGAACTTAGTTGCATAAGCGAATTAAAAATTGTCTTGTAATAAGTATCTTTCTCATAAAAATCTAGTTTTTAAAGAGTTTTTCTTTTACTTTCTTTTTTTCTATATTATCATGACCATATTCAATTGTGTAAAAGTTTTCTTGCTTTTGTCTCCTTTTTTTAGTTTTTAAAAATATTTAAGTTTATTAGTAGTTTTCTTTCCTTCTTTTTTCTTAAACGAAAAAAAAAAAGAATTAATATACTTCACTTGAGATTAAGAATTAATATACTTCACTTGAGATTAAGGAAATTCTTTATTACTTAAGACGGACAATGTCTAGGACGGAATACATGACTTATTTTCATACATAACAAATGTATCAGAGTTGATAAAAGCTTTTTATGATACATATAATCACGTTACTTTATTTACACACAATCATATGAAATGAACCAATTTCATACTAAGAAATATAAGTTTTTTTTATTAAAAATAGTGACATTTTACTAGTTAAAACCTTAAAAATGTTATTACTTCACTATAGTATCAAAATTTTAAAATTATATTTATTGAGAAAACTTATTAAAAGTGGCCATCTCTAAATGTTGACATTTTCGAATTAAATAACAAAATTCTCAATAAAAATATTATTATTGTTTCTTAAATTCTTATTCCCCGAAAATTTAGAACAAACAATTGGATTTATGATCTCAATTGGATTTAGTATGTTTCGAACACAAATCAATCTCTAACAATCTATTAGAGAAAAATGACGATGGACTATTGTAAAATTTTTAAGAGTTTGTTAAATAAAAAATATGTAGAAATTTTACTTCTACTAATTAATTTGAAAAATTAAGTTCTCTATAAAATAACATAAAGATGTTTTCTCTAGGACTTATTTGCTACATTCAAATCTATTATTTTATATCATTTTTACCTTTTTGTAATTATTGCATTTTCGTTAAACTAACTGAAAATATTACAATTGCTAATATAAAAAAATCACGAGTTTTAAGTTTAGATAAATTAAGAAATACTTATTTTTTACGCAAAACAATTGTGTAAGTTTGAAAGTCGTAAAGTTTAACGTATGAACAAAATAGTAAATAAACTTCTTAATTTTTATGAAGAACTTACGTTTTTACAAATTTCTTCAAACACATTTAATTAGCACAGATGATACTATATTAAAAAAACCATATTTAATTAGGACGTTTTAAAAAATAATTACAAACAAACAATTCGTTAAATTAATATATTCATTAAAAAATTATTTATTTAATTAACTTACTTTTTTTCTTTGACGAGATTAATTAACTTATCTAATAGATTCTTTGTTCATTCAAAATAAAGTTAAAATCTTACAAAATCTTATAAATTTCTAAAAACTACTGGAAACATGTGTATTTAATTTTTTATGATAATAAAAAATAAAAAATAAAATTAAAAAGTTAGATGTTATAATAGTTATTAAATAAAAAATTACTATTAAAATTTATATTGAAATTATAAAAAATATAAAAAATAATTGTAAAAATAAATAAATATTTTTTAATTTTTATAGTGTTATAGTTATATATTAAAAATAATATTATTTATTATAAATAGTGTACACTCTATTAATTAAAACTAAATTCTAATAAACTAACATGGAATACATGATTAAGAAAATTATAGTTAAAATTCAAAGAAAAGTAAAAAAAAAAAGGAAAATTTGAATAATGACCTGTGTTCCCCGCACTACAAATCCAATGACTTGTGCTCGGCACCACATAATGGTGCCTAACACCAAATGAACAGGAGAACACTGATATGAATTTCACTCCATGACACTAATATGACACTAGTAGCCGTTTGGCTCGAAGACAACTTAAGTGCAATAAAGTCATATCTATGGTATAAGATCCGTTGATATAAATAATCCAATTAATTGGTATCAACACTAAATTAGTAATAAGAACCTAATGTTAACATCTATACGAGACATATAGTGCTGCAAAATGCTTCTTAGGAATAACCATGTACTATACAAGTTGTTAATTACAAAACAAGTTTAGCTTTAAAAGCCTAATACTCCTCAGATGCTCCGACTCCTGTATATGTGTCTGCTCGTGTATATACTATCCAATTTATAACACAACAAGAATGACAAATGTAAGCTCGTGAAATTAACTTTCAACATTCAATAGTATAAGTAAAATGAAACACTATTCATATAATTCACTTGTAAACATGACTTATAAGATTTATATATCAAATACCAGATTTCCATTTATTTCAAATATCAATAACATTAATCCTATAAATCATACATAGTTCTATATATCATATGACATACATTATACATATAAATTACACATGGATCTATCGTCTTCTGAAAGACTCCTTAAGTATGTTCATTTCAGAGACTAACATCTAATTCATTCAGTAATGATCAAAATAAGTTCAAACATTTAATACCGAGCGACCCGTTGGGATAAACTCCCTCATCAATTTTCAACCACCCGATATCTTAGTCTACATGACTCAAGCTAGATTATATGTGTTAAAACATAGACTTTTCATACTTAATGTATCAACATACCATAACTCATACATTGTCCCAAATGTATGACATCAATTTCATACACATTTCATTATTCACATCAATATATACCATTCAATTCACAATTCACAACATTCAAGAATATTTTCAACATAAAAAAAACACTTAATCACTAAATCATCAAAATATACTATTTTAACATGTTCATACAACATATAATCAAATATTTCATCAAACAACATTTAATTCATTATATAACATTTTTGCAAGAGAAATTGAAACTCAAAGACTACACCTTCTTCACATCTAGATTATCTAACCTAGAGTACTATTGAAAAGTTAGAACTAGCTTCCCTTACATGATTAGAAGTATGAACACTCATAAAGAGCTTCAACTCTTAAAGACAAAAATAGTCTAACATATACCAAAGAGTCCTTATCAATGATCTGAGTACATCACTAGAATCCTAAACTAACAAAGATTAGTCTTGAAATCTCAAGTGTCACATGATATACTTAGGTAAAAAGGAAAATTAAAATCTTACTAAAAAAAAAAAAACATAAACAAACTTACTCTAAATAAATTTCTAATCTGATAGAATTATTTATTGGTTTCTCAATTACTATAAGGTACAGTTAGATTATAAAATAAAAAAAATTAAAAGTAAAAATTAGAGAGTTTAAAGAAATATAAAAAAACTAAGAGAAAAGGATGTGTTTTGTTTTCTTAAGAGATCACAGATAGTTCTTGTAAAAATAATAAAATATAGATTGTATTAATAAGAATAAAATCCATAATATATATATATATATATATTATTATTATTATTATTATTATTATTATTATTATTATTATTATTAAGAAAGGAGTTACACTTCATTGTTAATAGTTATTCATAAAACAAATTTTTCTAGATTTCAAAAAGTTCAATTAAATTCTAATAATTCCATTACAAAATTTAGCTTATAAATCTAATTAAATTAAATATTAATTTCTAACACTCCGATAAAGTAGGGAATGCGATTTTTTCTTAATCAAATTACAATTTTAACCTTCTTTTTTGAAAAGGAATTCTCTATATTAATTATTATAGATATGTAATCACAATTTTAGTATCACTTTCTTAAATAGTCATAAATTTAGTTAAATATACAATTGTACAGCGTTTATTTCTTATTTAATCTTTTAAATTATTTTTCATACTATTTTGAATAAATATGTTAAGTTTAAAATTCGATTAGAGTAAAATAAAAGAAATAAAATATATGTAAAATTATGACAGTAAAAAAAATCGAGAATAAATTGAAACGTTTGACACAGGAAAAATTTATACGTCTGAAAGTTATAATTTTAGGAAATAACTAAAAAAGCTTGTTTGGTTTGTCATAAATATTTTTGAAATAGTTATACAGGTTTTTCAGAAATTAACTAGTAACACACTATTCTTATTAAAAATCCTATCTTTTTGATATGAGAGAGTTTAATACTAACATGATAATATTTTTAATAAAAGTAAAAGATTATTGAGAAAAGTAACTCCCATATTTGAGGATATTGATTTGGTGGGAAGCAAGCATTAACAGCTTCCGTGTCCTTGTACCAAACACTTGGTGAACAAGACAAAATCAGTTTTCTCTTTCTTTGATTCATTCCTAATGGAATTGCACCAAAAAATTCCAAAGAGAATGAACATTGTTTTAAATAGAGTAATGGCTGGAGTGGGTCTCAGTGAGTAAAAGCACGCTTGCCGTATCTCGTGAGGTCGTGTTCCTGTGGACCCCTCTTGTCCCTCCCCACCTTCCCTCCTTGGATTATGTGGCTAGATATTCTTAAAGTTTCAAAGTACATGCCCAAATCATAAATACCATACTCTATAAAAGAATAATAACAACAATAATAATAATAATATATAATAACCAAACCAAGAAAATGGAAAACAAGACAGGAAGACAAAACAGCACTAAGAGAATATGCATATGTGTACATAGATAGACATATAAGAGAGAATGGTGGTTTCTTTTGGGTTCTTTCTTATGTGTCATGTTTGCATCTCATGCAGCAGCGTCTTGAAATTCTCTGTAACGGTTATTTTTGTGAAGGGGAGGGGAGAAAGGACACTTATCAGTGACTACTATTTTTTGGTTGAAATTGCGACTTCTGAAATGGATTACAGCAATTATTGCAAGTATATATATATATATATATATATATATATATATATATATATATATATATTTCTCAGCCCTTTTCTTTGTCTCAGTCTTTTTCTTTTTCTGGGTCTGTCTCTTCTCTTGGGAAAGCCACAACCTTTGGAAACTGCATTTGGTTTTCAACATGTACTTTTTCATGCTCTTCAATTTTTCTTCTGTGTTTTTATTTGGGACATGAAATGGGTTTTCATTAGATTTTGCTTGTGATAAGTGTTTTTTTTCTTGTTTCTTGGTTCGTTTATTTATGAGGCTGTTGACTATCGTTTCCCTATTTTTTTTTTATACCTTTAATCTGTACGCTTTGGCCGGTTTAGTAGTTTTCTGTTCTTGGTTTTTATTTGCTTTTGAGATGGTCGATTAATGTTAGATTTTTTGGTAGAGGGAGGATGATGGAGTGATGATGATGATGTTGGCGGGCCATCGCTTCTCCCTCTTTCAATTTTTTCTCATGTTTTTTATTTTTTATTTTGTTTATTTGGCCCTTTTCTCTTCTTTCGCCCCCTTTCTTTTGCAGTAATTAATGGTTCTGTTCCTTTTTATTTGTGTGGTGGTTTGGTTAGTAACTTGTGCTGCAATTTACTTGTGTTGTTGATTTGGTTAATCTTCTCTGTTTATGTACTTTGGTTGGCTTGTTTATTGTTGAGATCATGATGTCTACAATGTCTCTCTTGTGATTCTTCCAAATTGGTTTGTCTTGCTTCTTTTCATTGTTGCATGACAATCATTTGGTTTTTGCTCCATGTTAAATGGTGCTAGGGAGCCGTGGGATTGGCATAGGGAGGACTATTGTCTCCAGAAGAGTTTCAATTATGGTAACTCAGACTTATGGTTCTAAGTTAGATCAGTCTAAATAATTGATGCCTGAGAAAGTTTTCTTGTTTGAGCAGAAATTTCGCAAGGACTGTGGAATGAGGTTCCTCAGAATGAAGATCTGTCCTATGTGTTCAATGATGAAACAACCCCAGTGAAGGAATGTGGGGATATTTTATACAATGTCAATAATAGTGGTAAGGTACTTCTATCTGGCAGGCAGTTATATGTTGTCTAACATTCAAAATGTGCAACTTGGGTGTGTAGTTCTTTTTCATTTCTGCTATTGAGGGTGAACTTGACAAAAATGGTAGGGTTATTGCCTTGTGACATGGAGGTCAAGATTTAAATCCTCTAATCAAACTGTAGCTTGCTTGTAGGGATATAGCTTATGCATTCATGTGTTCTGTTGGCTTTAATTTCTATCATTATTGTTATTCCTGCTATGCTTTCTTATATCCAATGCTGTCCTTTTTAACTCAAATAAGGTGGATTTCAGAGTCACATAATCTGAAAAATGAACCAGACAAATGTTTGAAGACTTCTTATCAAGTTAAGAGGCGGCGGATGCTACAATTCAATACTCAAGATGGGGGTCTCTCCCCCTCCAACGAACAAATGTCTTCAGCATATTTGAAAGTAAAGGTCTCTTACTTGAGTGATTTTTCACACCTATAGTAGCATGATTGGTCAAGTCACATGAAAAAAAAAAAAAAAATGCACTATTACACTTTAATTTGAGCACATACATCTTTTTCATAAATATATTCCACATGATATAGCTGACTAAGGTACGAATAGATTTTGTCTTAAGTACTAAAATTTGTGCAACTTTTTCCTGTTATTTTTGCAAGATTTCTGTTTTTTTAATACTAGATTTCATATTCATGCTTTGTGAAATGATTAGTTCAGCCGTATTGATATGAGAAGTAGAACTTAATCAAGTGTCTCATCTGCAAGTTTACTGTAGCCATTTGACGGCTTAGTGTAATAGAGCCCTGTTTTAACTTAGACTTCTGTAATGACTATTAAAATGTGGCAATGAGATGTTTGGTTCAACTCTCTGTTGTTCTGGGTCTTACAGTCTCGGCGTACATATAATCCGGTGTTCTTGTTTTGAGTTGATCAACAATCCTTCATGCCTTCATGATTTGCAATGCACATAGTTGGCACTAGACACTATCACTCAAGGATATCACCTTTTATTTTGTGATATGTGATTGTCAAGTGTGTCCAGTAATGAGATGTTGTTTGAGTTAATAATTGGGCTATAGTTGCTGTTTTGCCTGATTGTGTAATTTTTACATTATGTATATAGGGGAAGAATGACCCGAATGAGGAGATTTTCTCAGAATTTTCACAATGGGTATCTGGGGCATCAGGTTTACCTTTTGCAAGATTATGCTTTGTTTTTTTTTTTCTTCTTTTTGGATGGATTTGATATCGGTAACCAATTATAATGAAACATGAATTAGGAAGTGCTTCTGCTTCCAATTATGAGGACCTTGAGTCAGCTGAAGGGTGGCTAGCAGATTGCTTTGCGGATGCTGAAATGCAATTATGTCCTGATGATTTGTATGCTTCTAAAGACCACCACTAATATATGTCATGTATCTGTTTATAAAAACAATCTTATGACTATGTTATTTGACTCAGGAATTTTTCTGGGGCTGATGATATTCATATAGATGTTGCAGGTAGGAATTTTTCTGCCTGCCATTTACTCTAATTGTCCTATTTCTTCCCTCTTTCCTCTTTCTTGTACACTTTGACTTATTTGAAAAACGACATATGCTTAGATCTGTGCAACTTTCAACCAGTCCGTGAACAAAATGTGGTTCAACATCGCGTGACTAAAACCCACAAAAATATTGTCTTCAAAGGTTTGTTTTGTTTTATCTTGATACAGTGTTTCTTCTTGTTTTAATTGCAATGGATATCTGCCTAATATCTCATCTACGAATATCATCCAAGTTGGTAGGGGATAAGGCTGTTTGAATAAACTTCTACAAAAACACTTCTGTGAGAAGAAAATAAGGAGAAAAAATAAAACAAATTTCTGCATATGCCAATATTAACTTATGCATAATACAAAAATTATCTTTCAAAGAAGCTAAAATGAGAGAACTTTCTGCAAATTGATGTAATGCATGAGCTACCTTTGGCTTATGGAGAAGTTTATGTTACTTTCACATTTTATTTTCTTTTCCTAGAAGTATTTATTGAGAAGTTTATCCAAAAAGACTCATTTCTCGTATGTGCTAAAGATTCACAAGACAGGAGAAGTTAGCATGCTTTTACAATGGTTGTGTTTTTATTTCTTAAACTGTGGCCTATTGTTGTTGTCAAATGCTAAAGAATCCTTAACCAGTAACTATAGTACATAACAGTTAATAATGGCATGAAACTTTTTGAGATGAAATCAAATTCTGACTTTGTTTAACATGTATAGGGGGAAAATCATTTATAGAAACGCCCACAAAGCTAGCTGCTTCTGTGGCCTATCCATTTGCCTTCATTAAACCCAGTGGTGCCCATGGAGATGTCACTCTGAAGGAAATAAATCAACGTCTTCTGTCTCCACCTCCTCTGAAATCCAAACTAAGTGTGGAAGATCCATCAACTTACCCAAAATCAGCCTTTTCTGGGAAGCCTGTTGTTGGAAAAACAAAGATTCACATTGAAGGGGGAAAAGGGAGCATCACAATTATGAGAACCAAAGGCTAAGACATAAGTGTTTAGTACTAACTTTTGTATTGGGTTTGGCTTCATTTTGTGCATGTAAAATACCTGGTAATTTAATCGTTGGTGTTGCAATTTTTTGTTCTTATTTTGCACCCATGATAACACCACCTTAGTGTTAGTATCCTAGTTGAGGATCTAGATGACTAAGTGGCTCTTCTCTTGGTAGATGCTTTTGTTTAAGCAAACTCTATGAAAATTTTGATCAACCCTGATATCGTATATTATGATATAACAATATATATAAATCTAGTTGGTTTAATGTTTTTATCAGTGTTTGTACATATAAAGAATTTCAGTTTTATTCCTTGTAGATTTTGTTTTGTGAACACTTCCTCTTGACAATTATCAAAGACTTGATATGAATCTAAACATGTCTTCTCAGACTGGTCGATGATGTGCTATGTCTATATGCATGGTATGCCATTACAATGATGACATGATCATACAAAATTAATAAATTGACGAGGATCGTGATGAGCATCAAAACAAACAATTTTTTTTTTTAAAGAGTAAAATCAAAATTAATCTTGTTTTTATTTGTGAAGAACTAAACATAGCTAAACCCTTCTTATTAGTTATTTTGCTCAGAGTATATGATACACATAAATTTGCTTTAGTTCATAAAAACTTAGTAACATTATAGTTCAAACATCAATGCTATTGATTGATAAAAATTAGGCTAAATGAAGCCTAAGAAATGAATAACTAGGATGCATGATTGATGAGAATTAAAATTTTATGGAGTAGAAAAGTTTGTAAAAAAACATGAATTATGAATTAAACCATGTTTTTAATAAATGGTTCCCTTGTATTGAGAATTTTTCCCGTGAAGAGTATTCCAATGTGACCTTGTTTTCCTTGTAAGCCACCAAGACTAAAACATATGGCATTACTTTTACAAATAATTACAAATATATTATGAAAGGTGATAAACAAAAAACCTTACTTCAGATTGCAGACTCAGAATAACTTTTACTTTGATGAAATTTTTTAAAACTTACTGTTAGATTAAAAATTCATTTTTCATAAATTATATATACAATTTTTTTATATTAATATATAATTATTCGATGCATTGCATATATAGATAATATATATATATATATATATATATATATATATATATATATATATATATATATATTAATTTCTAAAATCGGAAAAATATATAATTTTTAAAAGATACTAAAATATGATTAATTTAATTTTATCTATTATTATTTAATTTTGACAAATCATAATAACAAGAAATTATA